>ERZ808278.614-NODE-614-length-21306-cov-4.403934_pt1 | contig 21306 bp, 17 predicted proteins | sample MGYA00521239_ERZ808278 | MGnify/ENA primary metagenome ERZ808278 (study PRJEB31516, sample SAMN03275600) | gut metagenome | biome: mammalia-associated habitat; material: feces | host: Papio cynocephalus | place: Kenya | collected 2012-07-17 ... | reverse complement strand
GTCTTTATCCTGCTGATTTAGAAATCTAATCTGGATCTGATCATAATGATAACTAGACTTCAACTCCGTAATTGAGCCACTTAAAGCTATCTTTCCTTCATTGAGCATCGCTACGTTGTCACAGATACGTTCCACATCTGATAAAATATGCGTAGAAAAGATGACTGTTGTTTTTTCACTTATGTTATGAAGAATATCAAGTATTTCCACTCGTCCAACTGGATCAAGTGCAGATGTTGGCTCATCACAGATTAAAAGTTTTGGTTCATTAATTAGTGCCTGTGCAATTCCCAGGCGTTGCTTCATTCCTCTTGAGAACCCCTTAATCTTTTTGTTCGCCTTCTTGCTTAGTCCTACAAATTCCAGAAGTTCTATAATCTTTTGTTCTCTCTCCTGCTTTGGAACACTAGTTATCTCTGCACAAAACCGAAGATATTCTCTAGGTGTCAAATAACTATAAAATGCAGGAACATCTGGCAAATATCCAATGTTCTTATTTGTTTTCGTATCACCATATCGAACTTTTTCCCCACATACATAGATTTCTCCTGCATCCGGTTTCATTAGACCTAAAATCATCTTCATTGTTGTAGTCTTTCCTGCACCATTGTTTCCAAGGAAACCAAGCACTGTATTGGACTTTATCTCTAATGAAATATCATCAATTACCTGATGACTCCCAAAACGTTTTGATAAGTTCTTTATAACCAAGACATTTTCCATCTATAAACTCCTATCGATTATTTCTAGTTATCTATTATTTATTTTAAAGCAAGTATTGTTGCTGCAGTTACCATAATCACAGAAATTGCTGGGAAAATCCATCCCGCAATAGCATTTGCTGCTGCAGATTGTTCCTTTTTGCTTTTACTCATTGCAAAACGAATTACCAGATTAAGTACACACATGACAACCGGTATAGCAAATGCTATTACCCATTTATCGGTATAGTTATCAACCTCGCCTTTTACATTGTAATGCATAGGCAATCTGTCTGGTAAGCGTTTGTATACTGCACATGCCAAACCCATTGGAAGTAAAGCTATTACAGAACTTATAATCGTTTCCATTTTCTTTTTCATCTACATTCTCTCCTCTTCCTACAAGTAATCATGTTTTAAGAGACTTTGTCTTGAATTTGCTTCAAAAACCTTCTGTGATATTTCCATAATATCCATCTCGGTCAATTTCGGATGGGTGATACGGAAAAACTCTTTATCACCATACCATCCTAACTCGTCATAAATGGAATAGTCCATATCTGGTACCATTGTCTTAAGCAGCTCATAGGATTCCGATGGTAGTGGTATCCAGAAAGCAATGTTAGAAACAATTCCATAGCTTTCGAAAATATCATTAGAAGTTTCCAGTGTTGTATAACAATCTTCTACCGTATCCTGTGGAAGTCCCACAATAAATGAATAGAATACATTTTTGCTTAAGCCAACTTCCGCAAGTCGTTTGCTGCATGCATGAAGCATTTCCATAGTAACAGGTTTATGAATCTGCTTGAATCCCTTGTCGCTTCCAGCCTCAACCCCAACCTGAAGGTGAACATTCGGAAACTCTTTTAATGCTGAAAGAAGTTCTTCATTTCTTAAGTCCATAATCCTTGCTTCCAGATTAATTTCACAATCCTGTAAGCCATACTCTTTGAATAATTTAAGTAATCGTACCGCACGCTCTGGATCTGTTGTAAAACAGTCATCTGTAGTAATGATATGCCTGCGTCCCTCAAGCTTATCAAGATGAGGTATCATATTCTTTAATGTATGAGCAATATATTCTTCATCATATGGTCTCCATGAACGTTTAAAAGGGATTGTACAGAAAGAACATCTTCCAAAACAGCCCCTGGAACATTCATAGGTTATAGATTCGTATACTCCATCCGGCATGAGGTCGTAAGCAGGTCCATTCTTTGTAATTGCCAGTTCTTTCTGAATCTGACATACATTAAATTTTACCTTTCCATCTTTTAAAAACGCAATTCCCGGTACTAAAGAATAATCTGTTTCTTCTTCCAGATGCGCCAACAGTGGTACAAGGTTCGTTTCTGCATCTCCAACCATAACAAAATCAATAATACCGGAGAAGTTCTTAACGATATGTGTATATGCTAATGCTGCATGGACACCACCTACAATAACACGCCCCTCATAACCATTCTGCCTGATCCTCCTGATATCATCCAGTGCAACACACCAGTCAAATGTATTTACTGTGTAAATTACTGCATCCACATTGAAAATAATATCGTCTACAATCTCCTCATAGGTGCATTCCATCTTACCTGCAGCATAGATTTTCTGGTCTACGATAGCAATTTCATGACCAGCATCTCTTAATACACTTCCGATATGATACACAGTCATCGGAAGAATCAATTCATTATCCATATTCGCGGAATACGGTTTTATCAATAGTGTTTTCATCTTATCTTCATCCTTCCATCTTAATCAAACACAGATTTACCAACTTTGCTACTCTAACGCCTTATACCTGATTTTTAATAATGTAGGTATCGCGTTTTAATTGATCACTTTGTTCTCGTGTTAGATTAGGATGGCATTTATAATGCAGTTCCTGATCCTCAGACCAGTTTATGTTATCAAAGATTCCATAAGTCAAATCTGGAACCTTCGTTTTAAGTAACTCAAATGACTCAGATGGAAGTGGCGCCCAGAAACTCATAGCACTAAACACCCCATAAGTATTAAATAAATCTCTAGCAGTATTAACTGTTTGATAGCATTCTTCAAATGATTCATGTGGCATGCCTACAATAAAGGATGAGTAAACATTTTTCTCAAGTCCGTAATCATTTAACAACTCACAGCAGTTATATAACATCTCTACTGTTAATGGCTTATGTACTGCTCTTAGCCCTCTATCATAACCGCATTCTACTCCTAGTTCCAAATCAATGCTTGGGAAATCTGTAAGTAAATCCAGGAAATCCTCATTTTTTAAATCCATAACTCTGGCTTCCAGATGAACGTTATAATCCCTCAAACCATAATCCATGAACATCTTCACAATTTCAATAGCTCTTTTTGAGTCTGTTGTAAAGCAGTCATCAGTAGTAATAATTGTTGGTTTTCCTTCAATCTTGCTAATATGAGGAATCATAAGCTGTAAAGTTTTCTCAATATGCTCCATACTATATGGACGCCAGTTTCGACGGAATGGAATTGAACAGAATGCGCAATGTCCTAAACATCCTCTAGAGCATTCGAATGTAATGGTTTTATATACACCATTTGGAACCATATCATAAGCTGGCCCATCGTTGCTCTCTATCAGTTTCATGTCACAAGGAAGATCATGTTTTACTACTCTTCCATTTTCTGAATACACAATACCTGGAATATCATCATATCCCTTTCCCTGCTCAAAACGTTTCAGCAATGGAAGCAGATTATATTCTGCATCCCCCATCATAATGAAATCAATATATTCTGAAAAATTCGTCATAATGTGTTCGTATGCTAATGATGGATGTACCCCACCTGCTATAATCAAGCCTTCATAACCAGCTTTACGTAATCTCTTACAGTTATCAAGCCCCTTTGCCCAATTAAATGTATTCGACGAAAAGACAAGTGCATCAATATCACTTGTGTACTTTTTCATAGCCTCTTCAAGGCTTAAGTCCATCCGTCCTGCTAAATAAATCATCTCATCTACAATACTTACTTCATGGCCAGCGTTACGTAATACACCTGCTAAATGATATACAGTCAAAGGCATGCTTAAACTATTGTCTAGCATCTCACCCGAACTTGGATTCATAATTAAAATTTTCATCTTTGCTCATCCTTAGTTTTTTTGTTTACCATTCTATTACCTTACGGATTATCTCATCGGCAAACATCCTAAATGAAGCATTTTTTGTAAATGCCTGAACCTTGCCTTTTTGTGAATCCGCAACAAATAAAACAGTTCTGTCATTCTCTTCCCAGTTGCTATCTAAGTTTTCATCATGTACTATAATTTCAGGCACAAAGGTGCTGTCTCTAAGTGCTGGATATCTGTATAGAACATCTTTAAGGAACGTATCCTTCTCCTGCACAGTCTTTAACTCCTGCCTTAAATCATGTAATGCCATACTGGCATCTACATGATCAGCCCTCCTAAGCCTAAATGGAACTATACTTGCAGATAGCTTTAAGCTATCCGTCTGTTTCTTACCTAATCCTATAAAATACTCTTCAATGCTGCTATAGTTTGAAACTTCCTGCCATATCGCTAGCAGAAGTTTCTCCAAAATACTCACATCTGATGTCTTCTCTAACTTATGCAAAGCTTTCTGTTCATTTTCCTTACTTCCTGTTTCCATGATGTCAAGAAGCTTTTGTGTTCCTAATTGAAACGCACAATTTAATTTTTTAACCCAATATTCTTCATGTCTACTTAACAGCCCTACCACTTTCTGTGCTTCCTGCGCAATTTCCTCTTTCGGAACAACCGAAAACTGCCCTGGTAACTGATCAAACTCTTCCCAATCAACTACATCTCCACTTAAATTTCTTAGCTCAGCTATTAGAAGTGGTCTTGTCGATGTCCCGATAACCAGCCCTCCTGGTATGAATCTTGCGATTCCAGCTTCCTGCTGGCATGAAGATTCATATTTCTCAACTTTTTCTACTATGTAGAATCTTTGTCCTATTATTACTTTAGAAGTGATTAGTGTATTGTCGTAATTATCGAACCTTAAGCTATTCACAAAACGGATAATCTGGCTTTCCTTCTGATTCCAGTTAATCAGACCAGCGTGGTCGTATTTATCCCACTTTCCATAGTAACTTCTCTTGTGTAAATCCTGTTTTTTTAAAATGATACAGTTAGAAACAATCTCAGCCATTACCTCTTTAAAGCCTTCAATTGCAGCTTGAAAACATTTTAAATTTAATGACTTCACCGTCTCATCCAATTGAATAGCTACCCTCTTTTGTACCAGAATGTCGCCTGCATCAACCTGGTTTTCCATTACATGCCACGTAATTCCGTGACGACGCTCTCCTTGCATAATAGCCCAAGAAGTTGCATGAATACCTGCATATGCTGGAAGCAGTGCATCGTGATAATTAATTGCAAGCTTTTTTGGAAGACTTAATATATCGTCTTTTAATATACCATAGTGCACGATACTAAACAGGTAATCGAAACCAAACTGTGCTAACCATTCATATGTCACCTGTTCTGTCCAAGCTATGTCATATTCTTTACACCACTTGATAACTTCTTTATTCGGAGAAATCACAGCTGCAATCTCACCTTCATTATCTAGGACAAGATTACCACAAGGTATTATTAAGGAACTCTCCCCAATCAAAACACATTTAAATTTTCTTTGTTTCATGACACTTCTCCATTACTTTAGTGACTTTTAATATTTTATCATATCCATCAAAAATTAACAAGAAAATAAAATTTTAGTTTTGATACTTAAATACTCTATGCAAAGTGCTGGAATGTAATTCATAGAATCACATTCCAGCACCTTGCATAGAGCCGAAATAAAAATACCACTCCTATTTTTCCCATCGTCCTGATGCACCACATGGAAGAACTAATCCATTGGAGCTTACAGGAAGACCTATTTCATCTGCATTTACATTTCCACCATAGTTATTCACGAGCACCGTGTTCATCATATAAGAAAGAACAGCCGGCTGAAGGCCCGTAGTATAAGAATTCACCAGGAAGAATAATGGTTCATCGGATAATACCTGAGAGCACAATTCAATAAACGGATATACCTTTTCTTCAATTTTCCAGATTTCTCCCTTTGGTCCTCGTCCATAAGAAGGAGGGTCCATAATGATACCATCGTATTTTCTTCCTCGTCTGATCTCACGTTCTACGAATTTCACACAATCATCTACAATCCAGCGAATTGGTGCATCTTCTAAACCAGAAGAAACAGCATTTTCTTTCGCCCAGGTTACCATACCTTTCGATGCATCCACATGTGTAACACTTGCCCCAGCTTTTGCTGCTGCACAAGTAGCCCCACCTGTATAAGCAAATAGATTTAATACCTTTACTGGTCTATTTGCTTTACGTATCTTATCTCCGAACCAGTCCCAGTTTGTTGCCTGCTCTGGGAACAGACCTGTGTGCTTAAAGCTGAACGGTTTTAAGTTAAATGTTAACTCTTTATAATTAATCGTCCACTGCTCTGGCAAATTAAAGAATTCCCATTCACCGCCGCCTTTGTGGCTTCTATGATAATGACCATTTAGCTGTTTCCATTTCTTATCTTTCTTAGGGGTGTCCCAGATAACCTGTGGGTCTGGTCTAAGTAATGTGTATTTTCCCCATCGTTCTAATTTTTCACCATTGGAAGTATCAATTACTTCATAGTCTTTCCATCCGTCAGCAATCCACATGATATTACATACCTTTCATCATTGTACTTAATCTAATAGTACTAAGATACCCTAGCCACTCTTCCTTGTCAACCCATGAAGTTTTACCTGATTATCAACTTTTCTAGATAAGGATGCCTCTTTTTTACAAAGGGAAACAGTAAAAAACTCAAGAAATGGAGCTTGAAAAAAATAGCTCTTCCCCTGTAAGCAAGGGAATTAATTTTCCCTTTATATCATTAGTCTGAAACTTTACTTTTGAATGAGTCAGTATAATTTTATCAAAGCTGTTTTGCGAAATTAAATTCCTTACTTCCTTCAAGTTCTGATGTACATAAAATCTCTTTTGCGACACTGCATTACAATCATATAACATTTTACTATAACTGTCCTCTTCAATATTGCCTGACATAATGATTTTGTCCTTTCTAATGATAAATTGTGTAGCAAATTGTCTACTCTCGATCTTTTCTAATTGTGGGTCACATATCAGATATACATTACTTCCATTCAATATTTCTCCATCGTATTTCATTAACTCTGATATATCTTCCTGCGAAAAGTTCTTATTCCTTTTGCATTGTTCTATCAGACATTCCTCTGCCACCATTGAAATCTCTTCATATTTTAATAGACCTTTTATGATATCCTCTCCTCTTCCGTACTTAGGAACAGGAAGTAAAACATTCTTATCCTTTTTAACCCAATGGACAATTTCCTGATAAAACTCTACATAGCTATTTTGAGAACCAGTTTCGTCATATCCATAAGCACAATCTAATAACGCAACATTAACCTTTTTTCCTCTTAACTTGTCACATTTATATATTTCCGATGTTTCACAATAGTCTCCAGAAAACAAAATTTTATTTTGCTTCCAGCAGATGATATACCATAATGCACCTTCACAATGCCCACTTTTCCCATATTCAACAGACAAGTCTTTTTCTAACAAAATGTTTCCACTGCTTTTATGAAGACAAATAACATTATCTGGCTTATATAGCATCTGATCATAGGTTTCTCTGCTTGCTATTATTTTTCCATTAAATCCTTCCTGTATCAGCCACTTTACCGCACCCGTATGATCTTTATGAGAATGCGTTAGAAATAAGTAATTGATATTACCAATTTTCTCGTGAGTCAACTGTGGATAAGAAGATTCTCTTCCATGTATCAGCCCACAATCTACAAGAATGCCTTTTTGACCTTCTTCTAATAAAAAAGAATTTCTTCCATGTTCTCCACATCCTCCTGCAATATACAATCGCAATTACTTCACTCCTTTTGTCCTTTCCTTTAATTGATTCATAAGAATAAGTGCTGTAGTTGTAAAAAGCACACATAATACCGCCATTGCCATTCCTGTTGATACACTTCCTTGTTCAAACTCACGAACAATATAGGTTGAAACGGTAAGTACATTTGGGGGTGCAATCAAACTCGATGCAACCAGTTCACGAAATACAATAATAAAAGTCATCATCCAGCCAGAAACCACACCTTTCATTACCAATGGCGTAATTCCCCTTAAGCAAGGGTAATGTAATTTTCCACATACGGTAAAAGTATGAGCCGCCACTAACAGCCCCACTTTCATCCAGGCTCTTCCCCAGATTCAGAATCGCATTTTTTAGCATGGTAACAAGAAATGGAAATACGTGAAAACTCATAACCAGTGTTAATCCAAAAAGGGAAAAGAATTTTTCAGACAAATTACCTGTCCAGGGAAACAGCTGCTGAAACAATCCCCTTTTCTGCATAAAAAGTATCCAGCCCATAGACGAAATATAAGGAGGTGTCATAAATGGAATCATAAAAATAATATCCAGCCACTTATATTTTGCATATTTTGATTTTGCAAGCAAAAATGCTAATGGTGTCGCAATAATAGTGGATGCAATGACAACAAGTACCCCTAATAGTATGGAATTTTTTATTGTTTTCAAATTCCCCTTATCTCCAATTATATGCATTGGTTTTGTAAAATTAAGACGACCATCTACGATGGTCGCCTCTCCAAATACCGTTATAATAGGAACTATGATAAAAAACAATAAGCTTTCGCATACTATTCATCTTTTTCATACTTTAATCCTCCATGAATTTTTAATTCATTTTAATCCAAATCATGTAAAATAGACTATCAGCACTATGTAAATCACTGGTAAATCCTAACCATATTTATTTTTTCCCATAATCTTCTTGACGTCTTCTTCAAAAAAACATAAACTAAAAGTATCGTATCATACATACGAAATCAACTGTATTATGGAGGTTTTTATGGGAATTATAACACGTTTCAAAGATATTATGTCTGCTAATGTAAACGCCTTACTAGATAAGGCTGAGGATCCTGAGAAAATGATTGACCAATGCCTTAGAAACTTAAACAGTGATTTAGGAAAAGTAAAAGCTGAAACTGCTTCTATTATGGCAGAGGAACAGCGTACAAAAAGAGTTCTTACAGAATGCACAGAAGAGATTGATAAATATCAAGCTTATGCTGTAAAAGCATTACAAGCAGGAAATGAAGCAGACGCCAAAAAGTTTCTTGAGAAGAAAGCTGAGCTGACTACAAAACAAGCTGAACTTCAAGCTGCTTACGATGCTGCAAAAAATAATTCCGATAATATGAAAGCAATGCACGACAAACTTGTTAATGACATAAACCAGATGGAGTCTCGCCGAGATACGATTAAAGCAAAACTTGCTGCTGCTAAAACACAGGAACGTATTAATAAAATGACTAACTCCATTGATGGCGCCAACAATTCCATGATTGCTTTTGAGCGTTACGAAGAGAAAGCCAATAAGGCTCTTGATAAAGCAAATGCAATGGCAGAACTAAACGCTGGGCCAAAGGATGATATAAAGGACCTAACAGCCAAATATGACTCTCCAAGCAGTTCTGTTGATGCTGAGTTAGAAGCCTTAAAAGCAAGTTTGAATATTCAGCCTTAATTTATGACAGGTATATTCAGAGGCCGACTTCTATCCACAACAGAAGTCAGCTTCTCTTGTATGTATCAACTTTTTTCTAACTTCATGAATTATTTTAAGAAGTTCAATATTAATATGTTAATGAGATTATAAATATATAAAGGGAGGTACTCTCTTGGTTTTACAACACAAATGCCCGGATTGTGGCGCTGATATGAAATACGATGCAGACACCCGATTGCTTTTATGCCCTAGTTGTGGCAAAACTCAAAAGATAGACTTAATGAAGGATGCACTCAATACAAACGATAAAGAAGAAGGCGAACACAGTCACCAGCCAGAAGCAGCGGCCGACGATATAGATGAAGTATATGGTGATTATGAAGAGTTCGAAGAGCAGTCAACTTATGGTACATACAACGATAATGACACACAGCACTATGTTTGCAACAACTGCGGTGCCGAATTAATCACCGATGCTGACACTACTGCAACAACTTGTTCTTACTGTGGCTCTCCTATGATTCTTGGAGATCGATTATCTGGCAAAATGGCTCCTGCTAAAGTAATTCCGTTTACTATTAGTAAAGAACGTGCAGAGCAAGCTTTTAAGAAATGGTGCAAACATGGGCTGGTAACACCGAAAGATTTTGCAAGGGCTGACCGTATAAAAAGCATTACTGGTGTCTATGTGCCTTTCTGGCTTTACAATATAAACGGAAGAGGAGAAGCCGTTGCCAACGCAACCAAAGTTAGACACTATTCTTCTGGTGATTATGATGTAACAGAGACAAGGCATTACAAAGTATATCGAAAAGTTTCTTTGAATTTTGATGACATTCCTGTAGATGCTTCTGAGAAAATGCCTGATGATATGATGGATAAACTGGAGCCATACACTTATAGCGACTTAACACAATTTAATACACCTTACTTATCAGGATACATAGCTGAAAAATACAACTACACTGATAAAGAGCTTTTCCCTCGCGTTAAGGAGAAGACGCATAGTTATTTAGAAGAATATATCCGTAAAACAATTACTGGTTATACTTCTGTAACGATTTCCGAACGTAATTATGATGCCAAACAGAAAAATGCTACTTATACCTTACTGCCCGTTTGGATGCTTTCCTATAACTATAAAGGAAAAGATTATTTATTTGCGATGAATGGGCAAACTGGGAAAGTAGTAGGAAAACCTCCTATTTGCAAGAAAAAAGCAGCCCTATGGTGGTCAGGTATTACTGCAGGCGCCTTTCTTATTGCACATCTGCTTGTTACAGTGATCGGAGGTGGACTGCTATGAAAAAAAGGCATACTGTACTTTTATTCCTTGTTTTCGTACTCACACTATTGAATGCTTCTATCAATATTAACACAAAAACAGTATTCGCCAAAGAATCCAATTATACAATCCTAGTTGATGATGCTGATTTGCTAACACCTGAAGAAGAGGAAAAAGTGTCTGCACAACTAACTGATTTAGGTAAAAAGCAAAGACTAACTGCTGTAGTGCTAACTATGAATAGTGCTGGTTCACAGGATTTAAGCAACTATGTTGAAAATTATTGTGAAGAGCATAATTACCCAAAGCACTGTGTGTTTTTAGCAGTTAATATGGACCCTGCTAACAGAGAAGTTCTTGTTCATGGATATGGAAAATGTAAACTGTATGTGAATAGTAAGCGTGCACAACAGATTACAGACGGTATGGTCCCTGATATGAGTGCCGGTAACTATTACGATGGCATCCTCTATTATATAGATCAGGTTGATTATTACATGAATCACAAAGCAGAAGTCTTAATACCTAGAATAGCTTTGGAACTTTTAGGTTCTATGCTTATAGCTAGTATGTTTGTACTCGTATTAGTTCTTAGCTCTGGAGGAAAAAACACTACAAACTGCAACACTTATTTGGACTCTTCCTCCTCAAGACTACTAGCGAAACGAGACATTTACACGCATACTACAACGACTCGCCATAAAAAACAATCATCCTCTAGCAGTGGTAAAAGTGGTGGCGGCGGCGGTGGCGGTCGTAGTCACTCTACAGGCCGTTCCAGTTTTTAACCAAACATAAATATCACTTAACAATAGAAAGGAAGAATACTATGGGTTTATTTTCAAGTCAATTTGCAAATGTGGTGGAATGGGAAGAATTCCGCGACGATATGATATTTTGGAAATGGAATAATCGCGAAATCAAGCGTGGCAGTAAATTAATTATCCGTCCAGGTCAAGATGCTATCTTCATGAATAGTGGCAGAATTGAAGGTATCTTTAAAGACGATGGAGATTATGATATTGAATCTCAGATTATCCCTTTCCTTTCCACTTTAAAAGGATTTAAATTTGGTTTTAACAGTGGAATGCGTGCTGAAGTTCTATTTGTTAATACAAAGGAATTTCAAGTTCGCTGGGGCACCCGCGGTCCTATTAACCTTCCACATCCTCAGATGCCAGGCGGTCTTCCAGTGCGTGCAAATGGTACTTTTTCATTTAAGGTATCAGATTACGTTGCCCTAATTGATAATATCGCTGGAGTGAAAGATAGTTATTGTGTAGACGATGTGAAAGAACGTATCACTGCAATTCTAGATCAGTTACTAATGAAATGGATTGCACAAGAAGGAAAAGATATGTTCCACTTAATGGCGAACTCCTTCGAGATTTCAAAGGGTATCAAAACAGATCTTGATATGGAATTAGTTTCAACCGGAATGACCATTACCTCTTTCCAAATCGGTAACATCAACTATCCAGAATCTGTACAAAAAATGATTGATAAAGTTGCTTCACAGGGAATGGTTGGTGATGTAAACCGCTATCAGCAGATATCAATGACTGATGCAATGACAAATGGAAAATTACAAGGTGGCGGTATGGCATCTGATATGGCTGGTATGATGATGGGTATGCAAATGGCAGGTCAGATGGTGAACCAGATGAACAATCAGATGAATCAGTCGAATTCTAGTATGTCTAATAATGGAAATACTTCTGCTGGAAATACTAGTGCAAAACCAAATTTCTGTCCAAACTGTGGAACGAAAACAAACGGCGGAAACTTCTGTCCAAACTGTGGTCAGAAACTATAGGTATAAGGAAGTTTCCTATAAACGAATAAAACTCCTGCTTAACCGTTGCGCTACTCTGGTTAAGCAGGAGTTCTTTTTTAATAACCTACCTTTTTCCCACTGGATGTCATATATCCACTAATCTTGCCCGCTTTGTAATCCTTTTCCTTTGTTGACAAAGGTACATCTGGATCTGTTGGATCATAATGAATAGATGATGAAATCTTTATGGTTGCAGCCTTTCCTAATGGTCCAGGATAAGAAGTACTTCCCATAACAATCTTTACAGGTGTCCCCTTAGACACATAATCATAAAACCACTTTGCATCGGCTACTGTCATACGAATGCATCCCGCAGATGCTGGTGAGCCTAATTTGTTATAATTATTTGGATTTAATGCATAGTGAGAATCTGAACTTACTGCTATGGAATGAAAATAAACATTTCCTACTACATGGGATGCCCACCTAGCATAACAGATACTGCCATCAGGCTCATACATTGGTTTCATTGTATATTTTACACTCGTTCCATTACTGCTTATAGAAAAGTCTCCAATTGGAGTATAGGAGGTATCTTCATTTAACCCGCCTGGTCCTTTGTTACTCCATGTATCACGACCAACGGATACGGTACAAGTCTTAACAGGAATACAATATGATTTCTTCACATTGTCATAAGCATATACCGTTACGCAGCATGCAGCACGATTTACTTCAACTACAAAATTATTGTAATTTCCATCATTACTTTCTTTAATGCCTAATATGCCTGTCAAATCCTTGACCTTTTCACCGTTTTCATAATAGAACTTATAGGTCTTTCCGTTATATGATTCATAACGCCAGCCATTCTTAGCAAGTTCGCTCTTCTTCATCGTAAATGTATAGGTACGAACAACCTTACTGCCAATCTTTGCTCTGACAACAATCGTTCCTGCATGTTTAAGCTCACTTAGCTTGATTAAAGAATAGTAATTGCTTCCACTCTTAACACTTCTATAAACCGCCAAGTCATCTCTTCCATTGGTCTTACTATAAACCTCAAATGTAACTGTTCCACGTTTACTTGGATTGTAAAGATAAACTTTTCTGCAGTTCTTTACGTTAGAACTCTTCATGTAAACAAAGTTTTCAGGCTTAAATGTATATGCACCTGTGGCTGCCTTCACTTTTATTCCATTTCCCATTTTCACGTAAACTTTTGCATGATATTTTCCAAAATGATAATCATGATTTGCAGCATTAACCGTTACTTTATAAGTACCATTGCTTTGTTTTACAGCTTTGTAGGTATGTGCATCTTTGCCCTCACCACTTACCCAAACCTTAACTAAGGCACCTGAAACACCCGACTTTGAGTCAATCTTTCCTACAGTCATTACAAATGTTCCATTCTTTGCGCTTGGACTTTTACCGCTTACCTTGGCTGTTGCACTAGTTATCTTAAATGTTGCCTTATTTAATAAAACCTTTGTTCCCCACTGCGTATAACCATAAGCATTTACTTGATAAGTTCCTACGCCTTTATACTGGAAGTTTGAAATCTTCATAGTCCCTGTATAAATATTTTTAGAAGAGGAATACGTGGACTTGTAAAATCTAGATTTTTTAGTTCCATCTGCCTTTCGATATACCTGATATGAAACTTTCTTTATCTTACCTGGAATATAAGCATTTTCTAATGAACACGTAATCGTCTTATCAGAATGATTCGTAACCTTAATTGTTCCTTTCTTAGCTCTTCTATCTATTTTAGTAGTACCAGAAACTAACTTCTGATTTCCTTTCTTGTCTGTAACAATAGCTTTTATTGTATAGCTTCCTAATTTATAACCTATGTCCTTCATAGAAACTGTTCCATAGTAATATGTCTTACTATCGTTTTGTGCCTTGCCAGAAAAAGAATGTACTCTCTTGCTTCCACTATAAACTTCAAATGTTACTTTTCTAACTCCATAAGGGTTTTGAAGCCCCTTAAGATAAATACCAAAAGACTGCTTTGCTTCTAATGAGTTCGTTACCTGAGTCGTAAAGCTGGTACAGGAAGGCTGTATAATAAAATGAGATTTTTCTTTTGTCTCCTGTTTGTTTCCATCAGAAACAACGAGCTTTACATAATAAGTTCCATATCCTTTTTCAAATTTGCTGATATCTGTTTTCCATATTAACTTTTTATTGCTGATAACTTGTTTTTCCCCAACTAAAACAGCTTTTGCTTCCGTACTGCCTGACTCTTTCTTCCATACATAAACACTAGCTTCTTTTCCAGCATCGACAGATGAACCACCATTCACGACAGGAGCATATTCGAATGTTCTTGTCTTAGAACCTGTATTTTTATCAACCGTAAACTTCCATTCTACTGGTTTTGATGGTTTCTGCGATGGTGACGGAGATGGCAACGGAGATGGCGAAATTGATGGTTTCACTTCATCATCCGAAAAATCGCAAAACTGTGATGCTACGACTACTTCACTTCCAATCTGTGCAGTGACTGTGTATTTTGTTTTCTGAAATTCTTTCATTTCAGAAGTTTCAAACATACCTTCATATGTATCGCCTTCGCAGTTATCCTTGCTTAATAGAATCTGTTCTTCGTAAGCCAATAGACCGTTATCTGTACGATTCACTCTCAAATTAAGATAAGTTCCCATCTGAGTATCACTTAAACCTGCAATCGTGTACTCACATATTCCTGCTGACTTATCAACCTCTAGTCCAATCTGAATATTAGATTTCGCACTAACATTCACCGGACATATAAGGATAATGAAACACATTAGAATTATACTATGTATCGCTGTCATCTTATTTCTTATAAAACTTTTCATTTCTTCCTCCAATGAACAACATATTTGAGTCAGTTTCCTAATAAACGCAACCAAGCTGTGCTAAATTGCATATTAGCAAAGTCAAAATGAGCCGGTAAATATTCCTACCGACTCATCTCGCTTATTTTAAAACTTCTTTCGTTCTTAATACGAATTAGTTTGCTTTTCCAACAGAACCAAATAATTCCATTTTTTCTTTTACTGTAGCTTTGATAGCTTCTGCACCTGGTGCTAAAAGTTTACGAGGGTCGAAACCTTTACCTTCTAAGTCTTTACCAGCTTCAATATATTTTCTTGTTGCATCAGCAAATGCTAACTGACACTCTGTATTAACGTTGATTTTAGCTACACCTAAGGAGATAGCTTTTTTAATCATATCTTCAGGAATACCTGTACCACCGTGTAATACTAAAGGCATATCCCCTGTTTCTTTCTGGATAGCCTCTAATGTTTCGAAGCTTAAACCAGCCCAGTTTTCTGGGTATTTTCCATGGATGTTACCAATACCAGCAGCTAACATTGTTACTCCTAAATCAGCAACCATTTTACATTCCTTAGGATCTGCACATTCGCCAGCTCCTATAACACCGTCTTCTTCTCCACCGATTGAACCAACTTCAGCTTCAAGAGAGATTCCTAAAACATCACAAGTGTTAACAAGTGCTGTTGTTTTCGCAATATTTTCTTCGATTGGGTAGTGAGAACCATCGAACATAATTGAAGAGAAACCAGCATTGATACAAGCCTTAGCACCTTCAAATGTACCGTGGTCTAAGTGAAGAGCAACTGGTACAGTAATGTTTAATTCTTCGATCATACCTTTAACCATACCTACGATTGTCTTGTAACCGCACATATATTTACCAGCACCTTCGGATACACCAAGGATAACTGGGGATTGTAATTCTTGTGCTGTTAAAAGAATTGATTTTGTCCACTCTAAGTTGTTAATGTTGAATTGACCTACTGCATATTTTCCTGCTTTAGCCTTTGTAAGCATTTCTTTAGCTGATACTAATGCCATAATAAATTCCTCCATATCTTTTTTGTATAATGATTTATTCTAAAAAGAAGGTTATCCTTCTTAGCAATCGCTCCTATTATAACCTATAACTTCTAAAAAGGGAATATAATTACTGAAGGATTTTACTAATTACTTGATTTACCAAGCTACCATCGGCTTTTCCCTTAACCTTTGGCATCAAAACTTTCATTATTTTACCCTTTTCTTTCATGGTAGCGGATTCTAATCCAAGCTCGGCAATGCAGTTTTTTATTTCTGCCTCAATTTCAGCTTCATCCATCATTTTAGGAGCAAATTCGCTGTATACAGCAATTCTTGTTTTGCACTCCTCAATAATATCTGTTCTGTCAGCAGGAGTTAATTCCAAAGTCTCTTTCATTTGTTTGATTTCCTTTAAAACGACTTCATTTTCTTCTTCCACTGTCAAATCAGCACGCTTATCAATTGCTTTGTTCTTTAAAGCGGTAAGCAAAGCAGATAAAGCATCTTTTCTAGGCTTATTCTTATCCTTCATCGCTTGCATCATTAAAGACCTTACTTCATCAATACGACTCACTGTAAATCCTCCTTTAAACATTAATTTATATTTCCACATTACAGTTCAAACTATGCAACATGAACCTTACATAACCTTTCAGTTTAGTGACATCCTCCATCGCAGCCACAACCACAGCCGCAGTCATCAGAATCATGGCCAGAGCATGTAGACTGGCTTGATGGGATAACACCACCATCTAGAAAACCAGCCACCGCTACATTAATGTCTCCTGTTTGTCCTGGAACAACTTGAATACCATTCTGTAACAATGCCATCATTGCACTCTGTCCGATTCCACCACAGATTAATACATTTACGTTCTGGTCTTTCATCATCTGGCTTAGCTCGTCATGACCACTACCAGCAGCCGCAACATATTCTTTGCTTTCTAGCTGCCCATCCTGAATCTCATAAATTGCAAACTTTTCACAGCCACCAAAGTGCTGGAACACATTATCCTGGTCATCTGTTGTAACTGCGATTCTTAATACATTGTTTGTCTGACTGTTCTCACAATCACCTTTTTCTGCTGGATATGTTTCCTCAATATACTCTGCCGCCTTGTCTAACCAATTTCCTTCAAGACTTTCCACATCCTCTTTGTCAATTGTCTTTGCAATGGTCTGAGAAAGTGGCATCTCTGCTAATAACTTCAAATTATATTTTGATGCAACTTCATTAATTTTGCTTTCACCAAATACATGAATTTTGTGATTACAGTTATCACATTCTACATAGCTGTAGTTTTCAATTAAACCGATAATTGGCACGTCCATTGCCTTAGCCATATTAACTGCCTTACCAACAATCATAGATACCAGATCCTGTGGAGATGTTACGATGATGATTCCATCTAGAGGAATAGACTGGAATACTGTTAAAGGAACATCTCCCGTTCCAGGAGGCATGTCTACGAACATGTAATCAACATTTCCCCAAATCACATCACTCCAGAATTGCTTTACGGTTCCGGCAATCACTGGTCCTCTCCAGATAACTGGCATTTCCTCTTCTTCTAACAGAAGATTAACAGACATGATTTTTGTTCCGTTTTTACTTTCGATTGGGAAAATCCCCATTTCATTGCCTTGTGCTTTTTGATGTATACCAAATGCCTTTGGAATAGATGGACCTGTTACATCCGCATCCAAAATAGCAGTTTCATAACCTTTTTTTTGTAAGAGAACAGATAAGTACGACGTGATAAATGACTTTCCAACGCCTCCTTTACCACTAACTACACCAATCACTCGTTTTACGTTACTATATTGATTCATTGGCTCCAATAACTCTTCTTTTGATGGCTTTCTAGCGCTGCATGATTCCGAACAGCTGCCGCAGCTTCCACTACAAGATTCGCTCATTTTTCTGCCTCCTATATTTTCTATTCATAAACTGTTAGTTTTTTATCAAACTAAATAATATTATAACATAAATGCCTAAGAAATCTAGTATATTATATGAAACTTTCCACATTTCTCATTTTTTTCCAATTCCTATTATGAGTGTTTATTTTTAGTTTGGTTGTAAGACATTTCTAATATACATGGTAAATCTGCTACTATTTACATTAAAAAAAATGTAGCATTCTGGGGTAAACTATGATAAAATGCTATTTGGTTATAATTTCGCTAAAAGAGGAAAGCCTTAAGTAATGGAGGACAAATATGAGTGAAACAGTTAAGGTGTTTGAACAAAAAATGAAAGACCTGGTTTCTTTTGCAAAAAAGAATAAAGGGATAATAGAAGTTGACAAAGTAAATGATTTCTTTAAGGAATTGAACCTCGATGTCAACCAGATAGATAAAATTTATGAATATTTAGAATCTCACAATATTCTGGTTCTAAATGTTGCAGATGATGATGATCCTGATGACGATGTACTTTTACAGATTGAACAGGAAGATGAAATCAGTCCACTTGTGGATCCTTCTACAGCCTACATGTCAGATGACCCTGTGAAGTTATATTTGAAAGAAATCGGAAACTATCCGCTACTATCCATTCAAGAAGAAATTGAATTAGCTAAACGTATTGAAGCTGGCGACGAAGGTGCTAAGAAGATACTTGCTGAATCTAACTTAAGACTTGTTGTTAGTATTGCAAAACGTTATGTTGGTAGAGGATTATCTTTCCTAGACCTAATTCAAGAAGGTAACTTAGGTTTAATTAAAGCGGTTGATAAGTTCGATTATTCAAAAGGTTATAAGTTCTCAACTTATGCTACCTGGTGGATTAGACAAGCAATTACAAGATCTATTGCTGACCAGTCAAGAACCATTCGTATTCCGGTTCACATGTCTGAAGTAATTAACAAGACTTACCGTGTATCACGTAATTTATTACAGGAGTTAGGACGTGAACCTACCGAAACAGAACTTGCAGAAGCAATGAATCTTCCAATTGAAAAAGTTCGTGAAATTTTAAAAGTATCTTCTGACCCTATTTCACTTGATACACCAATCGGTGAAGAAGATGATAGTCATTTAGGTGATTTTATTAAAGATGAATCTATCGTAGGCCCTGAAGAAGCTGCTGCTTATTCCGTATTACAAGACCAGATTTCTAAGTTATTAGATACTCTTACAGAGCGTGAACAAAGAGTTCTAATCTTAAGATTTGGTTTAAAAGATGGACGTACAAGAACCTTAGAAGAAGTTGGTAAGGAATTTAACGTTACGAGAGAACGTATTCGTCAGATTGAAGCAAAAGCACTTCGTAAATTAAGACATCCAAGCCGTGCTCGTATGTTAAAAGGATATGATATTAATTGATTCTTAAGGTTTAAAAGCCCGAAACATTATTCTGCATATGATGTTTCAGGCTTTTTATATTAAAAATTTATATGCAATTAATACTTCTACCCTTCGTTTTCTTCAATGCTATTACGAACCAAACGATTCCACTTAATCTCTCCATTAAAGAACTTTTCAAATACAATGGAAGATGCTCCTCGAAGACCTGCTAACGTTCCGAATGTCGATGTAACAATTTCTACTTGCTTTCCTCTATTCATAAAAGTATATTCATTCACATTCTTTTGAATTAAATCTAATATATCCCTGGTAAACAGAGAACCTTCATTACCAAATATAATAATCTCAACATCAAACAAGTTTGTTAAGTTAGTAAGCCCTATAGAAACAGCACAAATAAACTCGTTTATTACATTAACGGCTGTTGCCTCTTTCTTTTCATAATGTTCCAATAGTTCGTCTAAACAACTTGTCCTACTTTTTGAAAGCAGAACTGGCAGACTTGCATATAATTCAAGGCATCCACGATTTCCACAGTCACATGGTTCTCCATTATAATCTATCGACATATGCCCTGCTTCTACTGCGAAACCGCGCCTTCCTGTAATAAGCTTACCTCCACTAATAACAGCAGTTCCAATACCATGGGTAATACCAATATATAAGTAATTACTGTTCTTTCTCCCATATCCATATAACTGCTCTCCTATAATAGCAGCTTGTGCATCATTGGATGCAAAAACGGGAATCTGAAATTCTTTCTCTAATATATCCTTAATTGGAACTTCTAAATCTCCTAAAAAATCTGTACTCCTCACTAATGTTCCTGTACAATTATCCACTAAACCAACGGTTGCAATTCCTATCCCAATTACATATTGCCTCTTATCACCTAAGTAGTCTAATGCCTTCTGTATAAGGTTACAGACATCACTTATGAATGTTGTTTTCACATTTGCTAAATCCAATTTGTATTGATCAACGTAAAATTCCCCATTTGCAATATCGGATAAGGAACAGATCAGCCGTTCTCTTGATACAAAAATACCAACTGCAATGATTCGATTTCGAATTACACTAAGCATAATGGGTTTTGGTCCAGTACACCCCATATTTTCTTTACTGATCGCTTCGGATTCACATATATATCCACTTTTTAGTAAATCATTTACAATATTCGTGATTGTCATTTTTGATAAGCCCAATTCCTTAGATAACTTAATCCTAGAGCAATCTCCGTTTAATGCTAAGTATTTAAGTACCTCACGTGTATTATTCTCCCTAAGATACTTTAAATTCTTCCCCTTCTTTTCCATCTTTTGCACCAAACCCTTTCGAACAACATATATACTTTTTATTATATGCAATTCCTTCCTTTCAGTCAAATAGTGCTTTTTTATACTATTTGTATATAAGCTGCATATTTCAAAAGCTGAAGTTTTCTATATCATAAAAAGACTGTTACTCTCTTAATAAAGAAATAACAGCCTTATGTGTTGCCACCATAACTTTTTACAGTATAGCAAATTATTCGTCAGTTTTCTACTTGATTTTATTGAAAGGTAATCGATACCTGCCACAAAATACTTTCATTTTGTGACAGACACCAATTTTTCTTTTATACTATTTATTTCGATACTTCTTACTCAAGTGAATAGTTCATAGGTGCATTTTTATCACTACCTGCATTGACAACAAAGTTGATTGTTACAGTTCCACCAGGAGCTAATGTCGCATCCCAAGATGGATTA
>ERZ808278.612-NODE-612-length-21376-cov-4.389757_pt1 | contig 21376 bp, 42 predicted proteins | sample MGYA00521239_ERZ808278 | MGnify/ENA primary metagenome ERZ808278 (study PRJEB31516, sample SAMN03275600) | gut metagenome | biome: mammalia-associated habitat; material: feces | host: Papio cynocephalus | place: Kenya | collected 2012-07-17 ... | reverse complement strand
AATTTATTTATTATGAAGTATATTAAAAGGAGATGAATTATAATTAATATCTATGATAATTTAAAATCAGAAGGTAAGATTTTATTCAATGCATTTATAAAAATATTAAGAATAAGTAAAGAAGACGGTATTAAAATTATTGAGAAAAATAAAACCGCTAAAACTTTTGTTAATTTAGAAGAAGCATTAAAGCATACAAGTGATTTAGAAAACATAAAAGCGTTAATAACAATAACAACTACAAGGGATTTTAAAAAATGTCTGTATGCTTTACAAGACAAAGAATTAAATATAATAGAGAAATATTATGGATTTAGACCTAAAATAATAGAGACAAATAAAGAGTTTAATAATATAGAAGTTTTAGAAATCTTTGAAAGACTAAGAGACGTTAAAGAAGATTCTAAAATAACTGCCATATTGAAAAGAATAGTGAATAAATAAAAACAGAGGTGAATTATATGAATTTAAAATTAAATGATTGGATTAATGTATTCTATAAAGATAAGCCAGATAAATTGAAGTTGCTTATAACAACAAAAGATTATAAAGAATTTATTGATATTATTTATAATAAAGAATACGATTTAGACAAGTTATTAATAATTTATAGAGATGATATAATTAGATTAAGAGAAAATGTGAACAGAGAAGATAGTTCTCTTGAAGATTGGATACAAGAAGAGATAAATGATATAGATGAGTGTTGTGAATATCTTAATGATGATGAAAATAATACATATGAAGTTTATAATGAAAATAAAGAATTAGTGGGAGTAGTAGAAAATGGAGTTTTTAAAGAAATAGAAAAAGAAACAGAATTTATACCTCCAAAAGATATTGAAAAAGAAATAAGTCAATATGTAATTGGACAACCCGAAGCAATTAAGGTTATGGCTAATTCAGTAAGTAGACAATTAATGAAAATAAATAAAAGTGATGAGATTAACGAAAAAAGTTTGAGAATTCCAAATCCTCCAATCTTCCTTATTGGAGAGTCTGGAGTAGGAAAAACTTATTTATTAAAGAAAATAGAAGAATTATATAATATTCCTATAATAACAGTAAATTGTGCAACTTTATCTAAAAGTGGATATGTTGGAAAGTCAATTGAAGATTGTATAGTTGAGTTATATAATAAATGTAATGGTGATATTAATAAAACAGAACACGGAATAGTATTTTTAGATGAAATTGATAAAATAGCTAGTAAGGATGGAATTATAGCAAAGGAAAGAGATGTGACTTCTGAGGTCATGAACGAAGCACTCAAGCTCATAGAACAAGAGGAAATTAATTTAAAAAGTTCTACGGGTATTCCTTTAGCTACAATAAATACATCTAATATATTATTTGTAGTAAGTGGAGCTTTTAGTGGAATAGAAAAGATAGTTGAAAAGAGATTAGTTAAAGAGGGTAAATTACAAAGTAAAAGTATGGGATTTGGAGCAACTATAACTCCTAAGAAATTATCAATACAAGAATTAAGAAAACAAATAAACAAAAAAGATTTAGAATCTTATGGAATTATAACCGAATTAATTGGACGTGTTCCTATCTTATGTAACCTTAATCCGTTATCAGAAGAAATGGTTAGAGATATATTATTAGCTAAGAAGGGAATTTTACAAGAATATAGAGATTTATTTTCTCTATATGGTAAGACATTAAAATTGGATAAAGATATTGTTAATTACATAGTAAAAGAAACTGTTAAAAATAAACAATTAGGGGTTAGGGCATTAAGAAGTATAATAGAAAATTTACTAAATGAAACTCTTTACAATATGCCTAGTGAAAAGAAAAAAGTATATACAATAAATAAAAATATGTTAGGGGTAGGATAAATTGCAATGAAAAGTTTATTTTAAGAGAACAAGGGGGGAAGTTAATTGATTAAGGAATATAATCCTTTTAAGACTGCAATACATAGAGTAAAACCATCAAAACCATATCAAATATTAACCTCAAAAGGATTAATAAATAAAAGTTATAAAGTTATAGATTATGGATGTGGTTATGGGTATGACGTAAAGTATTATAATGATTTAGGATATAATATAATTGGTTATGATAAATATAATAAAGAGTATAATAATATTAATTTAAACGATAAATATGATATACTGACGTGTAATTATGTATTCAATGTATTGCCTTATAAGAAAGATATGAATAAATTATTAAAAGATATAAAGAATTTATCTGATAATATATACATAACTGTTAGAGCTGATAAGAAGGTTATTAAAGATAATTGGAAGTATGATGAAATTAATAATGGATATTGGACAAGTAAAGGCACTTTTCAAAGGTTTTATGATGAAGAAATGATTAAAAATCAATTTGGAGAAGTTGAATACATAATTAATGGAAATGAATTTAAATTATTTAGATTAAATAAATAAAAAATATAAAAAGGAGTGATTGTTATAAAATTTAAAAGATTTACACCTTTAAATGTAAGTAGTAAATTTGCAATATGTGGGCTACCTTTACGAGCCGATACATATAAAACTTGTAGTTTTGGTTGTAAATATTGTTTTGCTAATTATAGAAAAGTAATGGAATTTGAAAAAGAATTGCAAATAGGTAACATTGAATGGTTAGAAAAGAAATTGGATAAAATATATAATAAAAATATTTATAATAAAGAAACGTTTTTAGATATGCTTTTAAAAGAAAAAATAACATGGCATTGTGGAGGGATGAGTGATCCATTTCAACCAATAGAAAATAAATTGCATACAACTAAACAAATGATAGATGTTGCAAATAAATATAATAATAGTATTTTATTTAGTACAAAATCTGATACAGTTTATAATGCAAATATAAAATCAGATTTACACAGTTTTCAACTAAGTATAACAAATATTAATAATAGAATTGATTTAGAACCTAATGTTTCAGATATAAAAAAAAGATATGAATTTTTTAAAGATTTGAAAGCCGATGGATTTAAAGTAGGAATAAGAATTCAACCTTTTATTCCAAATGTAACAACTATAGATATAATTGATATGTTTAGAGAAGCTGATTATTTTACAATAGAAGGATTGAAATTAGTTCCACAAAATAAAGAACATAAAGAATATTTATTAAAACTATTAAACATAGATAGAAAAGATTTTACTCAAATGGGGTTATTAAATTTAAAACCCAAGTATAGAATAAAAATGTACAAAGATTTTATAAGTAAATTAAAAGATTATAAAATACCTTTTAGTATAGCTGATAATGATTTGCATTACATATCAAGTGGAAAATGTTGTTGTGGAGATACATTAATTAAGAAATCAACTAATTTTAACAATACAGCGTTACTTAAAGATAAGGGACTAAATTATACATTGAATGATGTAAAAGAAAAATTAGGATGTTTTGGGTGTTGTAAGGCTTCTCAATTATTTACTTCAAATAGAACTGAAGGATGTAAAACAGTTGAAGAATTTTATGATAAAAGATTTGATAGAAAATCTAGTCCATTTTCACCTAAATTTTTATATTTATCAACAGATAAATAAAAATAATTTAACTTAGAAGTAATATTTTATTGAAAATAATTAAAGGAGTGATAATATTGAATAAAATAGGAGTGACTGAAGCTGGAGATAGTGGATTAGATTTTTCATGGACAAATAAAATAGATAAAACGTCTATGACGGTTTTAATAACAAAATCAGTAAATGATAAATTTATAGAAAATGTATTAAAATTTAAAGATAAAATAATATTACATGCTACTATTACTGGATATGGAAATACTATTGTTGAACCTAATGTGAAAGATTATAAATGGTCTTTTAATCAATTGCAAAAATTAATAGATAAGGTTTTAATAAAAGCAAATAGTATTAAGACTAGATTCTATAATTCCTACACCTAAAGGATTATTAAAGGCAAAAGAAGTGTTAGATTATAATAAAGAAACTGTTAATATAAAAAGAATAAGAGTGAGCTTAGTTGATATGTATAACCATGTAAAACAAAGATTTTTAGATAATGGATTAAAATTACCTTATGGCAATTATTTTTCTCCATCTTATAAAATGATAGAAAATACTCAAAACTTATTATCTTTATATGATAATGAATTTGAAAGTTGTAATGAGAAATTAATTGTAAAAAGAAAATCAATTCAAACAGGATGTATAGGCTTGAAAGATTTAAAAATATTAGGATTAGATTTTGAATTAAGTGGTTCATCATATCAACGAAAAGGTTGTTTATGTCCCAGCAATAAATATGAATTATTAAAAAATAAAAAACAATGTCCTCATGGTTGTTTATATTGTTATTGGAGGTGATTAATAATGGAGTTAAATGCACAAGAATGTTTAAATGAATTATGTGATTTTCTTTTAGGAAAAGATTATTATATAGCTGACCCAATAAGTAATTTTGAAGCCAATAAAATTATAGTTAAAGATATTAAAAAGAAATATGATAAATGCTTTACAAGAAGACGAGTTAAAAATTTTAATAAGAAAGTTGAAAAATATGGAATGTGGTATTAATATAAGGGGATATAATAAATGATTAATTGAGATGGTGAAAATATAACTAATTCTTCTACAGAAGAGTTTAAATATTTAGATAAACTTACTAATTTAAAAGATAAGACACATGAAATATATAATAAGATAGATAAGATTTATATAGAGGAATTAAATAATGTATCTAACAATAAAGCAAAGAGAAAGTAATTACATTGATGATAGATAAGAAATTAGACAAAATACTTAAAGAAATGAAAAAATTAACAAGAAAGGAATGTTGAGGATGAAGATATTAATTGACCTTGATTGGACGTTATATGACGTAACAAAACAATTAATAAATTTATGGAATGAATATAATCCAGATAGACCACTAAAATATAAAGTAAATACTGATTGGAAATTTCATAAAATATTAGATGGCACAGGAGTAGAGTTAAAAGAATTATTTACTATGTTTGATAAAGAAGACTTTTATGATAATATACATATATTTACCCATGCTGAAAGATATATAAATAAATTGTCTAAAAAGCATGAAGTAATTATATGTACAAAACATAGTGATAGTAGAAAACCAATAACAGAGAAGTTTATTAAAGAGAGATTTCCTAAATGTAAATTACTATTTGTGGATTCTTTTGAAGATAAAAGAAATATAGATTGCGACGTAATAATTGATGATAAGATAGAATGTTTAAATGGTAAGTCGAAATACTCAATATGTTATGGTTTATATGAATGGAACAACGATATCAAATACGACCACATAAGAGCAATAAATTGGTATAGGATTGAAGATATTATTAATAGCTTTATTTGAAAAATAAATAAAAATACTTATTGACAATAGAATAAAATGGTAATATAATAATACTTGTGAAGGAGATAATTTTCTTTATAGGTATTATTTTTTATATTAAGAGGGATTTATATGAATAAAGAAGATTTATTAAAATTTGATTTTGTAAAAGAAGAATGTAACGGTTGTTATGGTATATACCCACAAAAAGCTAATAATACTTATGTATTAAATAAAGTTTTATTAGAATTGCAAAAGACTCATAAATTATATAAAATATTTAATGATTATATTAGAGCAATAGAAATATAGGAGGAATTAAGAATGAGGGATATAATTAATTATTTAGATTATGAATTAAAAAAGTGTATAGAAAAGGATTCAAACTATTTTACAATTGAGGAATTACATACAATAGCATTAATAAATAAAAATAAAGAAAATGGTATAGTAAATTTTTATGAATATTTATTTCAAGAAATGGATAGACCTCAATGTAACTCTCAAAGATATTCCACATTAAAAAGAATTCAATATGCCTTAGGAATTAAAGAAAGGGAACAAGCATGCCAACTGAATAACAAATAAAAAGTTTTAAGGAAGATTATAATATTTATAAGAATTTAAGAAAGACTTCTTATACTAAAGAAGAATTATATAAAAGAATTAGTATAAGAAATTGGCAGACTGAAGAATTTAATAATTTAAAAGAGTCAATATTAAATTATGGAGTAGGTAATAAAAATAGAAAGATTTATACTACTTCATATTGGTTTAGACAAGTATTCATGAAGAAAGAGAAAATAAGAATATAGGAGAATATAGTATGTATATTAAAAAAGATAAAAACAATAGAGAATACGACATAGATACATTGTATAATATTATAAATGATATAAAAAAAAGAGTGTATAATACATGTGAAAGTGCTTATAGAGAAGGGAAATTAACACCAGAAGAATTTGATTTTGAAAGTATAAAACAAGATATTGACACAATAATAACTTTAAGACAATATACTGACGGGTTGGATGATAGATAATGTAGCTAAATGAAGAGTTTTAATGGAAAGGATAATAAAAGTATGAACAAAGTTAAAGAATTAATAAAATTAAAAAAGAAAGAAAATGAATTAAGAAAGCAATTTTTAAATATAGATTGTTCTGATAATATTAAAATGGTCTTAGAAAGAGTTTATGACGAATATAATAATTGTGGTTCGTATTTTAAATTTAACGCTTTTAGTGAAGAAGAAATTAAAATTTTAAAAGAATTAGGATTTAAAATATCTATAGGAAATCATTATGGCAAATGTCTTTGTATTAGATGGAAATAAATAAAAATATATTTACAAATTAATATTGACAATCTCACAGATATTGTTATAATTATATAAAGGGAGTGCGAAAATATGGATATAAATGAAAAAATTAAACTATGGATAGATATAACTGGAGTAAATCCAGAAGAAAATAAAAAATCATGGACTATTAATTTTAATGGGAATTTATCGGATTATGATGTCTACAAAATGAATAATAATTTAAACAATGTAATGAAATATGATATTAATGGAGTATATACAAATATATTTATGAAAGAATATTTCAAGCAATTTTTAAATAGAAGAACAATACCAATATTAAATTATATTAATAATAAAGATGAAACTATAGAATATTTAAATAAGTGTTATAAATTAAATGAATCATTTAAAGATAATGAAATAAATGAACGTAAAATATTAGATGAATGTGATAAGATTATAAAATTTTATAATTTAAATAAAAAAGAAGAATTAAATATATTTGATATTTGCTATATTATAATTAATTCTAAAAATAATATATCTAAATTAAATACAATACAATTAAAAAGAGGAAATAATTTTAAAATCAATAAACCTAAAATATTAAAAGATATTTATATGATTGATAATATAGATATGTTAATAAACTCTATAAATAATATTGATAATAATTTTATAAGTTTGGTATTTATATATGACTCTGATAACACAGCTTCATCATATTTTTCTTTTGTAATTAAAAACAATAATAATGTATATTTAATTAATTATAAACCAGATTATAAACATCCAAATCAAAAATATATGCTAAGGTGTCAAGGGAGAGAAATGAGTGATAGAATTAATAAAACATTTTTCCCTTATGAAATAACAAATATAGATATTTATAATAAATATAGTGTTGGCATTAATTCAGATAATTTAATAAAGAAAGATAAATGGATAAAAATATCTAATTTAAGTAATCTACCAATAGAAGAATCTTTATGGATAATATATATGTTTAATGAAATTGAAAATAAATTTTTTAAAAATAATTATCAATGTAATGAATTATCTTATGGAGGAGGAATGATACAATCTAATTTATTATCAAATAAAGAAACAAATATAATGTTATATGATGATTATGATAAAATTATATTGAATAAAATAGATAATCCTGAAAACATTGAATTAGATTATGAAAGAAATTCACAACATTTATTTGATGACATAATAGATATTTTTAAAGATAAAGTAGATAAGAATAATATAAATTTAATAGGTAATTCAGACAGTAAAGAGATTGAATTACATGACGAAAATGAGTTATTCTCACAGTATAAAAGTGAATATCTTATTTTAAATATAAATGATTTTGGAACTAAAGAAAGTATAGAATATAGACAAAAATGGTTAGCTAGATTTAATTTTGCTAAAGAAATAGATAGGTTATCTAAAGAAGATTATGATAAAAATCGTGACAATGTTAGTAGTTGGTATTATAGTTCTATATTAAATAATATAGATAATATATTAAAATCAATTATATTTAGTACGAATGATTTTGAATTTGAAAAAGATACATTCAACTATTGGAAAGACAATCATGGTTTTGGTGGAAATAGAATTTTTATAGGGCAAAATATAAACCTTCAATTGTTTTTGAAATACGTCCAAAAAACTCAAAAGATATAAGTAATATATTAAATATAGATATAAAAGATTTCCCTATTCAAATAAGAAATTGGAATAAGGAAAAAAGAATATGCAAAGGAAATCAAATATTAGAAAATTTAGATCCATGTGATTGGGTAATTCATGATTATTGGTATAGATTTGGAGGTACTATAGATATATTAATGACTAAGACTGAATATAATGATTTGTATAAAAAATATGGATTAAAACCCGATAAGTTTTGGCTAGATAAATAAATTCTAGCCTTTTCTAATATAATTGAAATAAATAAAAATATTTTCTGAAAACATATTGACAATAATAACCAAAGTGATATAATGTAAATATAGACAAGCTTAATTATCAAAAAATAAATAAAAAATAAAGGAGAGATTAAAATGTTAGGATTATTTAAAAGAAAAGAAGTATCAAATTTTGAAAGGATTGAAAAAAGGTTGCATGATGAATTAGGAATAGATTTATTAAATGTAAATCCAAGAGTTATTGCAAAATATAAATTTAAAGTTAATTCATCTAAAAATTGTTTATTGTCAGATGAACAAGTTATATTAAAATTAAATAGAGATTTCTACTGTTCTAATGTAACTAGTAAAGAAAATGAATATATTATAAGTAAACAATATGGTTCATTAAGAATTACATATAATAAAGAGAAGAATGAAATAAGTAGTATATGGAATGAACATTATCCAATAAACTTATGTATAGATGAATTATTAAGAACAAAAATGAATGAAATTATGGAATTAAATTAAGAAAGGTATATTTAATATAAGAGGTGAAGATGAATAAATGAAACTAAAATGTATAAAATCTTTTGAAATATCTAAAGGAATATTTCAATATTTATTTATTAAAGATGTAATATATGATACTTATATAAAAGATAATGAAATTTATATAAAACAAAAGTTAATAAAAATTAAATATGAAGATTATAAAAAATATTTTAAAATAATAAATGATTAATAAAATGGAAATTTTAAAGGAAGGTGAATTAAATGAATAATGAAAAATGGTTTGTTTATACCAATGAAGATGGAATGGTTTTCTTTGATTTAGAACAAAGAGCTAAAGAATATTATGAAGAATGTAAAAGGATATATTGGGATGTATATGAAGATTATTGGGATGAAGATGACATTATAACATGGGGTAAAGTTAATTCTATATTTGAAGTTGATACTGAAGAAGATAAAATTTATATAGAAACTAATTATTTAAATAAGGAGGAATTATAAATGAAATATTATGATGACATTAATGACGTAAAAGAAGGAGATGTATTAAAGAATATAATTACTAATGATGTTTATGTAATTTTAAAAGTAGATACTTGTGAAGATAGGTATTATACTCAATTATATTATATAACAGATATGGAGTATGAAATGATGAAAAATAGAAAGACTACAGATTTGCTAGACATAGATTATGATATAATTTGTGGAGACGAAATGGTTGTAAGTGATTATGAACTAATTGACCATTATAACATAAATTATAAACAAATTATAACTTTTAACGAGGTAAATTAATATGTTGGATTATGGAGATATGAAATATAAAGAGTCTTTAAAAGAAATTGATAATGCATTATTTGAGTTATGTAGTGCTGATAGCTGTGGAGACTTAGAATATGGTATGGAATTAGAGTTTGTGCATTTAATTCATTGTATAAATGATTTAAAACATCATTTAGGAATAAGTAGGCATTTTGAGTATAAAGATTATTTTGATAAAGAATTTGCAGAAACATATCAAAAAGATAAATTTGTATAAATCTAAATAAATGATAAGTTTTAATTATAAATAAATAAAAATAATTCTTGAAATTAATTAACATATATTGTATAATGTATATAAAGGAGGAAAATAAATGATAAATATAAAAGATTACAAATTAGGAAAACCATATAAAGATATTGATTTATTGAAAAGTATTGAAGAAGGTAATTTAAATGTTGGAGATAAATTTTATAATGAACAACTAAAGATGATATTTGAAGTTAAACGAGATAATGAAGAAGTTTGGTTTTTAGGTAGCGAAGAAGAATTTGAGTCAGGTATATCATGTTTTATAAATAATTATACATATAGAAAGGTTGAGGAATAAATGGATTTTGAGAATCTTAGTGTTTATAGTTTATTTGAAATAGAAGGAGATAAAGCAAAGAGAATATATAAAAAGATAAATAACTTTTATGATAAAGATAATTGTGTATTATTAAAGAGTAAATATAAGAAACAATGTTATGAACCACAGAGAATGTGTGAGTATCAAGAAGTTATAAAAGTGGAGGGGTAATATGAAAATAATATCATTAACAGGGGTTAGTTCAAGCGGTAAGGATTCAATATTACAAGCAGTATTAAGAGTAAATAGTAATTTATCACCTATTATATCAACTACTTCAAGACCAATGAGAGAAGGTGAAACCAATGGAATGCAATATGATTTTGTAACATCTAAGGCTTTTGAGTTAATGGATAAAAATAATATGTTTATAGAACATAGAAATTATAGAGTACAAAATGGTGATATATGGAGATACGGAATTACTAAAGATAGTGTTAAAAAAGATAATAGAAATAAAATTGTTATAGTAGATTTTACAGGATTGAAACGATTAGAAAAGTATTGTAAAGAACAGAATATTGAATTAATATCGTTTTATGTAGATACATCTATGTGGAATTGTAGCATTAGAGCTTTACAAAGAGAAGCTAATTTAAATGATAAAGATACTATGGAATTGCATAGAAGATTATTAGACGATTATTATAATGTATTACCAGCTAAAGATTATTGTAATTACATAGTTAAAAATAATACACAGCAAGACTTTATAGAAACAATATTAAAAATATCAGAGGTGATAAAATAAATGAACATAGATGAATTAACAACAGAAGAATTAATAGAAATTAAAAAAGGATTAAATGAAATAGTTAGAAATAGATATACTTATATGATAGCAGATATGATAGCAGAAAAGAATTTAAAAAGAAAAGAGTTAAATGAGAAATATATAAAAATGGATAATAAGTTAATTAAAATGTTTATTGAAGAAATTGACAAAAGAAAGGAAGATGAATAACTTCCAATGAAAAATGAATTTTAAGTTAAAATATAATAATTAGGAGTGATTTTAAAATGAATAATTATAAAGAATTGAGTAATCAATTGATAGACAAAATAATAGAAGAATTAACAAATGAGGGAGTAGAAGATAAATCCTTTATGGTTGCACCATTATATCAAACTTTAGAAGACAATAAAGAATTATTAAATGATATTTCAAAATATAAATGTTATATTAGATATTTTGAACCTGAAGAAGATGGTTATCCTTCAAACGGTTATATTTCTATTTATTTAAATGATAAAGATGATGATGAATTACCTTACAAATATGAATTAGAATTTAATATAGATGGAAGATTGTGGGGCAATTGTCAATGTAGTGATAAAGATAAAGATTATGACGCTAGATATGGATGTTGTGGACATGGTTGTGATTGGTATGCTCCAGCTTATAGTATTAGAAAAATAATTTATATTTGTAACAATTCATGGATTGGTGACGAACATGATTATTGGGAATTTAAAGATAACTTTTATAATATAAATGAAAAAGAAAAAGAATCAGAAATTAGACAAAATAAAATAAATAATTTACAAGATAAAATAAAATTTTATCAAAAAGAATTAGATAAAATTTTAAATGAAAGTGAGGAATAAAAAATGAGAAAATTTATTGTTAATGTATTTAGAGAAGGAGAAATTGATGAGAAAGATGAGCTAATTTGTTATGGAATAAAAGAATTACAAGACACTATTAAAAGATTGTATGAATTAAATGAAGATATTAATTTTAATGTTACATATAGAAATCAAATAATTCCAACTATTGATAGTGAGAGTGAATTTAAAGGATATGAAAAAGAAAGAGAATATATTAATGCTTATTGTAATGCGACAGATAGTATTGTGGGTATGGAAGGTTAAATAAAAAATGAAAGATAAATTAATAATAGGAAATTTTATAACATCACTATTTTCCTCATTATCTTATGCTGTAGTCCATCAACAATTAATTGATGCTGTAGGAAGCAATTTAATATCAATAAATTGTTTTGTAATGTATGGAGTAGGAATAATATTCCCTATTATATGGAATAAATATAAAGTGAAATTGTATAATTACTATGGATTTTTATTAATAGCTGAAATAATTATATATTCAATATTAAACATAACAGTTATTAGTGGAAAATTGGATTTGTTAGGATATTATATAATAGATACTATAGCGTTCAGTATAATAACTCAAAATATTTTGTGTGGAAGTAGGAGATTAAAAGCTTTAAAATATAATAATGAAAATTTAAGAACAAAATTTGATAATGATTGTCAAATGACTACTAATATAGCATGTATGGTTGGGTTCGGAATAAGCTCAATTATAGAATTTTCATTTAATCAAGCTTTTGTTATGAATTTAATAGCAATAACAAGTGATAATATATTTTATTATTCTGTTTGGAAAGAAAATATTAAAGAATTAAGGAAGGTGATTGAATAATGAAATATGATGATAAGAAAGCTATAGAAAATGGATATGGTGGATATGATTTTGTGCAAGTCGAATCAGTAATAGATGAAATTAGAAGTGATTGTACTGAAGAAAAATGTAACTTAATACAAGAGTACATAGACGATTATAGAGATAAAATTGAAGAATTAGAAAATAGAGTTAAAGAGTTAGAAGAAATATTAGATAACAATGATATTAAATATTAGGAGGTTTCTGTATGCAAGAAGATATAAAAAGTGTTGAATTTATATTAGAAAACTGTGAAATGATAACAATAGATGGTAAATATATAGGTAATTTTTATTTAGGAGATGTGTCTTATTCTATAAATAGAATTGCTTGTAACTCAATAGAAGAATTATATTGGACTAATAATTTTTACATAAGTATTAATAGACAAGCTGACAAAAAAGAAAATATTAAATATACATTAGGAGAAATTAATGAAAATAGAAATATCTTTAATAGATTAACTTCTTATCCAGACATAACAAATGTAATTATTAATTTTTCAAATGGTAAAAGTTTTTATGTTGATTGGAATGAAGATGACGAACAAAATAACAGTTATCAAAAGACCTACATTAATGACTTTGGAGATTTATTTATGGTAATTAATAAAAATAAAAATATAGAAGATATATGGGATTTAAATGAGATAAATAATAAAGAGCCAATAAATTTTCAATGGGATATGTATGAATAAAAGGAGTGAATCATAAATGAAAACAATATATAAAAGTTTTAAAACAATGAAGGAATTCTTAGAATTTTCTAAAGAACATCCAGAATTAAAAGAAGCTGGTTTATGGGATAGACAGTGGGATAATGAAATTTATGCACAGTTTATAGAAATTAATAATTAAATTTCCCATCAAATTTTGATTTTAAAGGAAGGTGAATAAATGAAAATAAGACAATTATTAAATATAAAAGAATGTGAATTTAAAGCTTATATAGATAGTTTCAATCTTTATACGAGAGATAAAAAGAATATAATGATTAGTAATACATATAAAAATATTATTAAAAATTATATCTTACGTGATTATAGTGATAGTGGACTAATAGAATTAATAAACAAAGAACTTGAGGATAGTTATTTTATTACTAAACATGAAAAACAAACAGTAGTAAAGAATATTTTCACCAACTTAGATAGATATAGAAGAAAGAATAATAATCCTATAGTAGATAAAGATATTAAAGATAATATAAGTATAGAAGATAAAGAGATTCAAGTTAAGGCTGATGTAGTTTATGAAATAGACGATAATACATACGAGATAGTTAAAATTAAAACAAGTAAACCTACATTGAGTTTAAAAGCAAGAAATGTTGATAATTTGCCAGAGAATGATATTGAATTATATTGTATGTATTTACTAGGGAAGAAATTATATCCAAATAAAAGAATAATAGCTTCATATCACCACATGAGTGGTAAAAAAGATTCAGATAAAGAAGGTAAAGTATATTATAATATATTATTGAACGAAGGAATAAAAGGCTTAAAGAAAGAATTAAGTAATTATGAAGACGAAAAGAATAATGTTTTAGATAAAAAAGAATTGAAGAAAATAGATAAAAACATAAAATTAATTAATGAAGTATTAAATTATAATTTTACTGAGGGAAATAATATTGTAAGTAGCTATGGTCAAAATAATTTAGATGATAAAATATTAGAATTATACAATACTCAATTATCTTCAGAAAGTAATAAATGTTGTGATGATAACAAATGTAATATGTGTGATTATTCTGTATATTGTAAAAATAAAAAACCAATTCAATTAGAAGAATTAAAACAACTAGATAAAATACAAAAAGAAGTGCATTTAACTGAAGAACAAGAAGACGTATATTTATTTAATAAGGGCATTTGTAAGGTATTAGCTGGCGCTGGAAGTGGTAAATCAACTACAATGGCTATGAGAATATTAAGACTTATTAAAGAAGGTTGTAATCCTAAAGATATACTTTTAATTACATTTACTGAAAAGGGTGCTAAAGAATTAAAAGACAAGATAATAAGTTTATCACAATTCTATAAAATATATTTTGATTATAATGATTTAAAGGTTTATACATTTAACTCATATGGACAAACTTTAATAGAGAAAGAATATGAATCATTAGGTTGTAACAAATGTCCTGAATTAGCAACTAATATTGATACATTAGATATATTAAAAGAATTGGTAGAAACAAATGAAAATATAAGTTGGTTAAATTATAAGAATCCTTTAACGAATATGAGAAATTATAAAGGTGCATTAATTCAATTAAAGACTATTTTTGATAAGATAAAAGCTTTCAACTATACTGAAGATGAATTAAAAGAATATTTAAGAAAAAGTAATTTATACAATATTGAAGATAAAGATTTAAATAAAGCAATAGAGGATATTATAGTTCTATATAGTGAATTTGATAGTGCATTATTTAAAAGAAATTTAATTCAGTATCAAGACCAAATATTATTAGCAACAAAAATACTTAGAAAGAATTTAAACAAATATGGATATAAACATATTGTAGTAGACGAATATCAAGATACAGACAAGTCTCAAGTTGATATATTAAAAGAATTAATTAGATACAATGATTTTAAATCCTTAATGGTTGTAGGAGACATTAATCAATCTATATTTGGATTCAGAAACACTACTCCAGATAATATTATTAATTTTGAAGAAGATTTTGATAATGTTGAAGTAAAATATATGATGAATAACTTTAGAAGTACACCTCAAATAGTTAATTTAGCAAATAAATTTATATCTCAAAATGAAAGTTGTAATGAGGTAAATGCAGTAGCAAAGAAAGATAATGGTAAAGAAGTTGTATTAAAAGATTTTGATACTTTAAAAGATGAAAGAAATTATATAGTAGATTTAATAAAAGAGAAGTTAAAAGAGGGTATTAAGTTAACTGATATATGTTACATAGGTAGAACTAAGAAAGAGTTGTTAGAATTACAAGAATTATTACAAGAGAATAATATTCCATCTAATATAAAAGTTAGAGAAAGATATATAGAAAATTCACAAGTACAATCAATATTAAATTTAGCTTATTATTTTAAAGATACAACAAAGAATTATTACTTATGGGAATTTATGAATATAAATGAAGTACATGAAGCAGATAAAATAAAAGAATACGATACATTAATAAATAATAATTTAGACGATAATGAGAGTATAATAGAAATATTCTTTAATATAATAAAGGAATTAATAACTGATAGAGTAGCAATAGATTTTATTAATAAAATAGAAGATAGAAATTACCATACTTTAAATGAATTATTAACTTATTTAAATAAGATTAGTTTATATAATGATGATACTTCAGTAGAAAAAGATGATAAACTTTATAATGCTATAACATTAACTACAGGACATGGAAGTAAGGGGTTAGAATGGAAAATAGTTATAAGTGGATTAGACAAGTTTGAATATGATGATATAGAAGAAGATAGAAGATTATTTTATGTTGTTTTAACAAGAGCTATGGATGAATTATATTTGACTTATAATAAAAATATGAATAAGAGTAGAAATAAAGGTAAATACCCTAAATGTGTTGATGAAATAATTAAATGTATGGAGGAATAATCTTTAAGAGATAGAATTTAACTATCTCTTTTCTTTTTATAAATAAATAAAAATAATTTCAAATTTATATATTGACTTTGGAATTTAATGGTGATACAATAAGTATTATAAGGAAGGTGATAAAAAAATGAAAAATGTATATTGTAAAAATTGTAAATATTTTAAGAGTGAAATAATTGCAGATGGAGAAAATTATTATGGACATGCAGAATTAATGAATGGACACACATACTTTTATTGTGGTAGAGGATGTGATAGAATATTTGATAAAGAATAATGATTAATAACTGTGGACATTATAGAGAAAATAATTGTTAGGGAAGGATATGATGAATAATGAGTAAAAAAGATTATTATGTGGAAGTAAGTTTAACAGGAAGATTAAAAATTGCAATTTCGGCAGAAAATGAAGAAGACGCTAAAGATAAAATATTTGAGTCATTAGAGACAATGAATATTGACGTAAATGAAAAGGACAAAGATAATATATTTATTGATGAAATAGAATGGGAACTGATAGATAAAATGGCTGGTGGAAATATAAACGAAGCATATATTGATGATTTTTATATAGAAGAGTCTAAATAAAAACTAAATTTTAAAGGAATAAAAGGAGTTGACATTAGTGAAAAACAAGAAACTAACTAAAATGGAGAAAGTACTTAAGGCTTGTTCTGAAATAGAAGTAGAATTAGATTATAATCACAACATTAGAGAAGCAGAAGGTAAGTTAATGAATTTATGTGGTATTTTAGCTGAGGGTACAAAATATCAATATGAAATTGATAAAATTGGAGAATTATATTTAAAAGAAATTGAAAACATTTAAATAAAAGGAGATAAAAAAATATGAATAAATTAAGTAAAGAAGATTTACAATTTTTAAATGACTTACAACAAGAAATAAATAACGAAGATAGCATTCAAAGACAACCTAGATTTTATGTTGTAAAAGATAGAGTAAGAAAATATTGGGTCGATGAAGATAATGAATATGATGGAATATGTATATTTAATAGTTATACACAAGAAAATGAATATGAAGGTGAATTTGAAGATATAGGAGATTGGCTTGTACATAATATTAATAATGTAGTTAAAGCTTTTTATGATTGTACTTTATGTATCTATTTTAAAGGATATGAAGATGAGTATGATTGTTTAAGTATAGATGATGTATATGGTTTAAAAGAATTTATAGATAAAAATTTAGGCGATAATTATAGTGTTTGTTGTTATAAAGATATAGACGTAATAAAAGAAGATACTATGTTTTTAACTAGGGAGGATTGTGATAAACATATAAAAGAAAATAGTTATCATTATAATAAACCATATTCTTATTCTATGACAGCATGGAGAAGTCCTAAAGTAGAAAAACTATTCAAAATATTATTAGAAACAAATTGGAATGAAGTAAATATTGAGGAGGATTAAAATATGACTTATGATTTAGAAAAGGCTTATAAATTAGCATATAAATATTTTAAAGATAAGGTTGATAAAGGCGGTAATCCTTATATGAATCACTTAATGTTTGTATCAGAAAAATGTCAATGTGAAGATAGTAAAATTGTTTGATTACTTCATGATATATTAGAAGATACTGATTGTAGTGTTGCTGAATTAGAGAGTGTTGTACATGAAAACTTAATAGAGGCAATCCAATTATTAACTAAAAGAAAAGATGAAAAATATAGTGATTACATAGAAAGAATTGCTATGAGTAAGAATTTAATTGCTATAGAAGTAAAGATAAATGATTTAAAGAATAATATGGATTTAACTAGATTAAAAGAAATAAAATATTCAAATGAATGTAGATGTAGAAAGTATGATAAAGCATATCGTAGATTAATTTTTGAGCTAGAAGTATATGCAAAAGAATTATGTTCAAAATGCTATGATAAATAAAGGAAGTGATATTTTGACAATAAAAGAATTTGAAGTAAAAGGCAAGATAGATGATTTAATTAATATATTGCAAAAAGTTAAAAATGAATATGGAAATTTAGAAATAAATACAGTAAGAAATGATGAATTAGATTTCCGCGAAGAAGATGATGTTAGTTTTGAAGTAAATAAAAATAAATACAATAATGAAATGTATGTAAGTTTTTATTAAAATAAAACTTTTAATTAATAAATAAAAAACAATAGTTGACTATAATGTAAACTTATGGTAATATATAAATAGAAAGGAAAGTGATTAATATGAGAACATTAAAAGAAATAAAAGAAATAATAAAACAAAATGATTGGAATTTAAAAAACTTAGTAATGAAGAAGTAGTTTTAGTAGAAAGAGTAGTTGGTTTAAGAAGTTTTAAAGGTAAGATAGTTCGTCATTTTAAAGGTAATCTATATTTAGTAATAGATGTAGGATATAATACAAATAATTGTAATGAAATAGTTATTTATAAGGCTTTATATAAAGACTGTAAGATATGGGTTAGACCTATAGAAGAATTCTTATCTAAAGTACCTGAAGGGAAAGATAATCCAACAGGGCAAAAATACAGATTTGAATTTGTAGAAAAAGATAGTAGAAGTGAATTTGAGGAAGGTGATTGATATGTTTTTTAATAAAGGAACTAATAATACAATAATAGGAAATAGCGTAATAATGAGTGGTAATAAAGTAATTATAAATGGTAGAACTATTTCAGTACCAGACGGGAATGTAAGTATAATAAATGGTAAAGTTTATGTAAATGGAAAAGAAATAGACACGTCTGATACTGATTTAAATAATAATTCTATAGTAAACATAACTATTGAAGGAAATTGTAATGATATTAATTGCAATGGTAGTGTAGAAGTTAAGGGTAATAGTGGTTCAATAGATTGTGGAGGTTCAGCTAAAGTTGGAGGAGACGTAACAGGAGATATTGATTGTGGAGGTTCTTGTAGCGTAGGAGGTAGTTGTGAAGGTGATATAGATGCTGGTGGAAGTGTTAGAATAAAAAAAAGATAAAATAACTAATTTATTTGAATAAATAAAAATTAAAGAGAAGTGATATTGTTGACTAAAGTTAAAATAATAAGTGATGATATAGAAGACAATTTGGAAAAAGAAATAAATAAATTTATTGAAAACAAAGATATAATAGATATAAAATATACTCAATCTGTGCAAGGTGAGGAATATGTATATAATTATTTTAGTGCTTTAATAATATATAAGGAGGAATAAAGTTGAATGATATAATTGTTTATTACATAATTAAAAAAGATAAAATAATAGATATTATATTAAATAATAAAGATAAAGCTGAAGAATTATTAAATAAATTACAAAAAGACCCTAGTGAATCAGATTGGTTGCCTAGTAGGATTGAAGAATGTAAAGCTATGGAATGTTCTAATGAATTAGTAGAAGGTGTTAACAAGGTTTACACAATTACTCTTAATGAAGAAATATTATATACTATTATTAATAATGAATTTACTGCTAGAAAAGTTTATAAGCATTTGATTAACATATCTCAAACAGATGAATATCCTAGAGAATATAAAATTAGATGTGATAAGGTTGAATATGAAATAAATAAAAACGAATATGAATGGGATGAAATAAGAAATATATTTTCAAAATACACTAAATATAAGACTAATGAAGAAATAAATAAGTTAGTAAATGAAAGTTTAAAAGAGGTTAGAGGTGAAAAGTAAATGAGAAAAGGGAAATTATATACAAGTAATTTTTCAAAATGGGATAGAGGTATAGGAATTAAAATATCTATAGCAAGAAATCATTTATTTTGGGTTTATAATATAATTAGTGATAATAATTATATATGGCTTAAAGATTTAGCACCAGAAGATAAATTATTAAAAGAATATAAAAATGGAGCTATAACAGAAGAAGAATATACAAAAACATATAAAAAACAAGTATTCAATAAAAATAATGAGCAACTTTATAAACTTAAAGAAATATTAGACTCAGGTCAGAATGTAACTATTCATTGCTATTGTGGCAAAGATAAATTTTGTCATAGATATATTTTAGGAAATTATTTTAAAAAGCTAGGTTATGAAGTGGAGGAAATAAAATAAATGAATGATGAATTTAAAGTTTATGTGATATATAAAGATTGTAAACCTTATATTAAATCTGGTAGAAAAACAGTTTATTTAAAATTAGGTTCAGCTAGAAGTGTAATTACTACTGAATCTCAATATGATGCTAGAAAATTATATGATAGTTATTGTAAAGACAATAATATAAATGGTGATTGGTATGATTTAAGTGATTTTGAAACAAATAAATGGATAGAAAAAGCTAAATCACATTATGAAGTAAAAGTGTTTACTGAAGATAAATAATTCCAATCAAATTTCAATTATATTTAAAATTATCCACAAGAAACTAAACCAATATAATTTTACTTTATATAACTAAAACAAATTTGGTTTACTAAATTGTGGATAATAGTGAGGTGATTATTATAAAGCAAGTAATAAAGAAATATGAAGAAATAGAATGTGTATACAATACATTGGATGAATTAAATGAAGATTATCGTAATATGGTTAATGATGGGATAAGCTAGATAATTATTCTCAAAGTAGGACAGGGCAATTAATGGATTTACCACAAAATATGAAACCTTATTATTATGCTAAGTATATTAAGAAAGAAGAAAAGAAAGAAGTATTTATTTAAAAGGAGATGATAATATTATAAATATATCAAAAGGAAGTCGTTGTGTTTGTTTAGATAAAAGCATAAATCATATAACAGTGGGTAATATTAAATTTGAAATATGTGATAATTGTCTAAAAGAATTAAGGAATAATATAAAGGAGGATTGAATATAAAACAAGAATTTCAAATAGGTGAAAAAG
>ERZ808278.611-NODE-611-length-21448-cov-4.559389_pt1 | contig 21448 bp, 19 predicted proteins | sample MGYA00521239_ERZ808278 | MGnify/ENA primary metagenome ERZ808278 (study PRJEB31516, sample SAMN03275600) | gut metagenome | biome: mammalia-associated habitat; material: feces | host: Papio cynocephalus | place: Kenya | collected 2012-07-17 ... | reverse complement strand
CGCGACCTATCCCTTAAAAGGGGAGTGCTCTACCTGCTGAGCTACAAGCGCATAATCAAATCTTGATTACATATATTAATTTAGCAAGAAAATATTTTTTCGTCAACTACTTTTTTTAAATAAAAAAAATGGCTTTAAAGTTATCAACCTCAAAGCCATATAAAATAAGCGTTTCAAATGTTATTCAACATCAATAAATTTCTTTGCACATGCAAACATTTCTTCAACAAGAGCAGAATTTGAATAAATATTCATACCGGCAGATTCAAGAACTTGTTTCATGCGTTTTTCCCAAAGCGGATAAATATCTTCTTTTGTTAAATCAAGAACTTTTGCAAGCATATTCAGTTCTTTAAAATCAATAGGAACAGGGATAGCACCTCTTAGCATATCCACCATTTCAAGACGTTTTTTTCTTGGAAAAGCTTTCAGAAAATTAACTATTGAAAGTCCTTTATTTCTAATACTATCTTTAACAAAATCAATTGTTTCATCGACAAGAATTGGTTCTTGTGGAATGCGATATTCTTCAAATTCCTCTGGCAGAATATCCATAACAACTGCAATTCTTTCTAATGTTGTGCCACGAGTTGAGAATGGGATAGTTTTATCTATCAAATTATAGACATAAGATAGAGTAACACCAATCATTTCTGCAAAATCTTTTTTATGTAAATCATTTTTTTCTAAGAAGTTTGCCACCATATCTGAACTCTTTTGTTTTGTCAATGTCTTATTTTTAGTAGTCATAATAATCCTCCCTCTGTAAGATAGATTCCATTTTGATACTAAAATAACTTTTATTTATCTTTTTGTTAAGCGAAAGGTAGATAACAAGAAAGGTAATCTTTATTTGGGTTAAAATAATAAATGCAAGGAAGATATTAAGGATAATTATTTTGAAATTAATTTTATGCACAGGAAATATTGGCGAAAAATACGCATTTAACAGACATAACGTAGGATTTATGGTAGCCGATTTAATGGGCTACGAAAAAGGTTTTGATTTCAGACAAGAATCAAAATTAAAATGTTATTTAGCAAAATACCAAGATTTTATAGTGATAAAACCTACAACATACATGAACTTATCAGGAGAAGCATTATCTCTTGTCATGAATTATTACAAGATAAAACCTGAAGATGTTTTAATCGTGTATGATGATTTGGCAATCGATTTAGGGACTTTGAGATTTAAAGGTTCAGGTTCAGACGGTGGACACAACGGTATCAAATCAATTATCCAACACATGGGTACAAATAAATTTGCAAGATTAAAAGTAGGTATTGGACCTCAACCTCCAATACCATCAGAAAACTTTGTACTTGGAAATTTTTCAAAAGAGCAAATGCCTGTTTTAAAAGAAACTCTAAAAAAGGCAGTAGAAGCTATTGAGTTTTATTTTGAAAACGGTTTAGAAAAAACTCAAAACAAATATAATTAACCACATGTTTAATATCTAAGTAACAAGATTTTATATAATATAAATAAAAAAGGAAAAATTATGACAATAGAAATAGCAGAACAATTTGAACAACAAGAAGATTACGAAAGAGCTTACGAGGAATACAAAAGACTTTTAAGCAAAAAGCCTAACAGTATAGATTTATTACAAAGAACAGCAAACGTAGCTTTAATTTTAGAAAAGAAAGATGAAGCCTCTGAATTGTTATCAAAGATTTTATCATTAGATCCAGAAAACATTATGTGCTACGAGCAGTTAATGGATATTTATAATGATACAGACAAATATAAATATTATATTTATAGAGGTGACAAACATGTTGTACAAGGTCAAATTTCACATGCTATAAATGATTTTAATAAAGCGTTAAACAAAGCAGATACTGACGAGAAAATATTATCAACAAGATTTGTACTTGGCGGTTTATACGAACAAGTAGGAAAATTTAATCAAGCTATTGATGAATTTTTAAGAATTACAGATAGCGATGGAGCGAATAAGGAATCATATTTAAAACTTGCACAGTTGTATGATAAGACAGATATGGTTTCAAGTTCAGTATCAATTCTTGAAAAAGCTTTAGAACACGGATTTAAAGACGATAAAGATATTAAAGAAGCTTTGGCTAATTATTATATTAAAAACGGCACACCTGAACTTGCAACAGAAATGACAAGTGACGACATAACAAAACTTAGAAGCTATCTTGATAATGGCAAGGATGAGCAAGCTTTAGCCTTAATCAAAGAAATAGAAAAGGATAACAAGAAAAATCCTAAATATTTAGCTTTAGTTGCACAATATCATTATCAAAGAAACGAATTTGATGAAGCGTTGGCAATAGTTGACGAATACGAAAAATTTGCGAAAAATTCACCACTAATCTATCAAATGAGAGCTATGATTTATGATGAATTAAACAAAAACTTTAAAGCAAGTATCAACTGGGCAAAATACAACATTTTACTAGATAACAAAGATGTTGCTTTGAACGAATATATGCAAGCTTATGCAATAAACAATGAAGATGCAGAACTTGTTTACACAATCGCAAACTTACTTGATACATTAAACGACAAGACAAGAGCAAACGAATTTTACGAACAACTTGTAAAGATAGAACCTGACAATAAAAAAGCTTTAGAAAGATTAGCTGATTTTAGAGAATCTATCGGAGATTACAGACAAGCAGTTGAATATCTTGAACAATATCATAAAATTGACCCAAGAAATGCAAGTACAATAAGAAAATTGGGTAAATTCTATGAAAAATTAAGAAAGAAAGATAAAGCTTTAGAATACTACAAAAAATATGTTAACATCTCAAATGCAGTAGAGGGTTATGACGAAATCAAAGCAAAAATTGATAAACTAGAGGCTCAACCTAAAAACTACACAGAAACAGATGGCGAAGAAGGTTTAATCGATATTATTATGAGATGGTTCAATAGAAAATAATCAATAAGAAATAAAAAATAAGAGGCGGATTTTGAAAATCAAAATCCGCCTCTTATTTATAAATCTAAAATTTTATTTTAACCATTTATTATTAAGTCTACTCAAAGTACCATCACTTGCCATGTCAGAAATAGTTTTATCAACGATTGTTCTTAAACGTTTTGTTTCTTCACCTTTTCTAAATGCCACACCATAAGGTTCTTTTGAATATCTAGGAGCATTTAAAATCTTCAAAGATTTATCTTCCATTATAATACCCAAAATAATTGTATCATCCGTAGCGATTGCATCTATTTCATGGTTTTTCAAAGCTTTAACAGCATCAGTATAAGTTTTATATCCTGTAATCAAACAATGAGGAACAGCTATTCTGATAGTTTTTTCAGCAGTTGAGCCGAATAAAACACCTACTTTTTTAAGTTTTGAATCAGATAGAGAAGTAATCTTACTATCTTTATTCAATAATAAAGTTTGACCGGCATAGTGATATGGAACAGAGAAATCAACAACCGCTGCACGTTGAGCAGTAATAGTCATTGATGCAATAATCATATCAGCTTGTCCTGAATTTAGTATCATAATACGATTTGATGGAGTTACAGGAACAAATTCAACTGCATTTTCATCACCAAAAATTACTTTTGCAATATTTTTAGCTAAGTCAATATCAAAACCGTCATGTAAACCGTCTTTATCCAAATAACCAAAAGGTTTTGTGTCAGTTTTAACACCAACTACAATTTTCCCTCTATCCATAACCATGTCATACAAATCCATTGGTTTATTTTTCTTACCACAACCAGACAAGATTATAGAAGATACTACAATTATTAATGCTAAAACTAAATATTTTTTCATAATTATTCAAATTCCTTAACCAAATAATACCATAAAAAAGTTATTAGGGTATAATGTAAATATTATGAAAAAGAAAATTACAATTATCGGCTCAACAGGGTCAATCGGAACACAAGCTTTAGAAGTTATAGAAAAGATTTCAGACGAATTTGAAATCATTGGTTTGGCAGCTGGCTCAAACGTAAATTTGTTAAACAAACAAATCGAAAAATTTCATCCAAAAACTGTTTGCCTTGGTAAAAAGGCAGAAATTACAGATAAATCTGTAAAAGTTTTGTATGGCGATGAGGGCTTAGAAGAGCTTTGCTCAAACAAAGAAAATGACATCATTTTAGTTGCAGTATCAGGTAAAATCGGTTTAAGACCAACTATTTCTGCAATCAAAAACGGTATTAATATTGCACTTGCTAATAAAGAAACTCTTGTTATGGCAGGTGACATAGTTACAAAATTAGCAAAAGAATACAATGTAAAAATCTTGCCTGTAGATAGCGAACATAGTGCTATACATCAATGTATAAAAGACATTTCACAAGTTAGCAAACTAATTATTACAGCTTCAGGCGGACCATTCTTGCATAAAACAGTTGAAGATATGAAAAATGCAACTGTTGAACAAACTTTAAAACACCCACGTTGGAACATGGGTAGAAAAATTACGGTTGATAGTGCAACACTTATGAACAAAGGTTTAGAAGTAATCGAAGCTCATCACTTATTTGGTTTTGATTATGACAATATCGAAGTTGTTGTACATCCTCAAAGTATTGTGCATAGTGCAATTGAATATGCAGACGGTAGCGTTATTGCTCAACTTGGTTTACCAAGCATGCATATTCCTATTCAATACGCTATCACTTATCCAAACCGTATTGAAGGTATTAAATCAAAAAGCTTTAGCTTTGCAGAAATTGCACATCTTGATTTTGAAAAACCTGATTTTGAAAAATTCCCAACTGTAAAACTCGCTTATCAAGCAGGTAAAGAGGGTGGAAGTGCAACAATTTGTTTAAACGCTGCAAATGAAGAAGCAGTATTTGCATTTTTGGATAATAAAATTAAGTTATTTGATATTTACGCAATTACAGAGAAAATGTATAATGCACACAATATCGTTAAAAATCCATCACTTGATGAAATTTTTGCAATCGACGAAGAAATAAGAATTAAAACAAGAGAAATAATTAATAAATAAAACTATTAATTAAAAGTTTCTTTCCATTTCTTCAAAAGCGTCTAATTCCTTATAGTAATTAGTCTTTTTGCGAATGTTTTTATTTTTCTTTTTAACCTTATCAGAAACATTTTTATAAGCATTATCAAGAGAAATTTTTGCGATAGGTTTTCTTCCACCTGATTCAAAGAATGCTAACCAATATCTATCTTTTACGTCATTAACAGTAAAAGATATTCTGCCAGCAACTCTGTCACCTGGTTTAATTTTTGTATACATCAATTTTGTATCACCAAAAATTGATGGGTGAAATATAGAATTTGCTTCGTTTACCAAGCCTAAATCAAAGCTTGAAAAAGTTTTCTTTGTCATATTTGAAATAACTAAAGATAAAGTTATAGTGTTAACAACACCGAATGGGTCTTTTTCAAATAAGATATTTGTGATTTTTACAGTCAACCCTGGGTATTGTAATTCTTTTTGAGCAAGAGCTTCAGCTTTATAAACAGGTAAAGAAACATTTGATGCTAATTTAACTCTGATTTCATCCCCAGGTGAAATCAAAACATCTTTACCTTTACGATACAAAGCCATACCTAAACCGATAGTACCACCAATTGCAGCACCACCAGCAACAGTATAACCTTGAGATGCAATAGCAGCCTCTAATCCTAACAAGTTTAGAGCTGTAAGTCCACCAATAACACCACCTGCTGCAGTATATCCGACATCAGTCGCAACAATTTTTGCAGTAGCTTTCAAAGGATGCATTTTTGTAGACATATTACCCTCAATCGGAATTTCTCTACCATCAGGTGTTACTAAATAATCAAATTTTAAATCAATATAACCATCTCTACCCAAACGACGAGATTCTTTTGAGGCTTTAATAATACCGTGTGCAACTGTTCCTCGGGGAATAATTATACCTTTATTACTATAAACATCACTTGTAACTTCAGCAAAAAATTCATCACCCTCTAACGTAAAAGATGCATCCAAAACTTGCGATACAGACATATAAATTACATCTTTTGAGTTTAATTCATCAACTGCACCAGTAAACAATTCCTTATCCAAAACCTGCTGAACATTGTTGCTTTTTTCAGCATGTCCTTGAAATATATCTGCCATGGCAATTTGCGATGAAGTACACGTGATATATATTAATACAAGAAAAATACTTATAATTTTTTTAACACTACCTACTCTATGCATAGCAACATTATACAATTTTTCAACAAAATATCCAAAAATTTACAATTATAAATTATAAATGCACACAATATTTTTTTTAGGTATAATAAACAATGATACAAAAGAAAGGAGATTATTATGAAATTTATATGTTCAGTATGCGGATACGTACACGAAGGTGACACAGCACCTGAAAAATGCCCACAATGTGGTGCTCCAGCAAGCAAATTCAACAAAGCTACAGAGGGTGAAAAAACTTATGTAACAGAACACGTAGTTGGCGTAGCAAAAGGCGTTGATGAACAAATTTTACAAGGTTTAAGAGAAAACTTTAACGGCGAATGCACAGAAGTTGGGATGTACCTTGCAATGGCAAGAGTAGCTGAAAGAGAAGGCTATCCTGAAATCGCTGAAGCTTTCAAAAGATATGCTTTTGAAGAAGCAGACCACGCTTCAAGATTTGCTGAATTACTAGGTGAAGTAATCACAGATTCAACTAAGAAAAACTTAGAAATGAGAGCTGAAGCTGAATGTGGTGCTTGTGCTGGTAAAATGGAAATTGCTAAAAGAGCTAAAGAATTAAACTTAGATGCAATCCATGATACAGTTCACGAAATGGCTAAAGACGAAGCTAGACACGGCAGAGGCTTTGATGGCTTATTAAAAAGATATTTCGCATAATTCTTTGAGATAAATAATAACTACAAAGAGGCGATTGGATTTTATCCAATCGCCTCTTTGTTTTTACTTTTAAATTAGTTATTATCTTCGTGTTGTTTCTTTTGTAAATCAATTTGCTCCATTTCTTGAGCAAAAGCAACCTTTTCAAAATCAGGGATTGGCATTGGTCTTGCAAACAAGAACCCTTGAGCAATGTCGCAACCAGCAACTGATAAGAATTCAGCTTGGTCTTTTGTTTCAATACCCTCTGATACAGTTTTCAAATTCAAATTCTTAGCCATAGCTAAAACATGTTTTACTACAACTTTACCTTTTTCGTCAGCAGTTGACGTACTTATAAATTCCTTGTCTAATTTCAATATATCAACAGGAATTTTTCTTAACATATTCAATGAAGAATAACCAACACCGAAGTCATCCATCGCAATATTGAAACCGTATTTCTTTAATGTATTTAAAATATCTAAGAATTTATCAATATCTTCAAAACAAGCACTTTCAGTTAATTCAAGTTCCAATAATTGAGCAGGAATATTGTATTTTTTAATCAAATGGATTAAGAAATCAATGAAATCATCACTATTTAAGTGTAATCTTGAAACATTAACTGAAATAGGAGTAGGTGTTAATCCCCAGTTCATCCATTTTCTAATTGTTTTACAAGCTTGTTCCCAAATATAATGATCAAGATTCAAAATAAAGCCATTTTGTTCAAATAATGGAATAAAATCACATGGTGGAATAAAGCCTTTTGTCGGATGAATCCATCTTACCAAGGCTTCTGAACCAACAACTTTTAATGTATGCATATCGAACTTTGGTTGTAAATACATTACAAACTCATTACGTTCAAGAGCTGAATACATTTCGTCTTCAATTTTCTTATCGTTTAATAATTTTGTTCTTAAAGTTTCATCATAGAAAGCAATATGTTGATTAACATTAGCTTTAATTGTACGTTTTGCTAACAATGCTCTATCACACATTGTATTAATTGAAAGATTTTTATCTGTTACAAGATATACACCAAATAGAAGAACGAGTTTTGTTATTAAACCACGTTTAACATCTTTAAACTCACTCATCATTGTAGCATTGTAAACATCAATTTCTGCAAGAATTTTATCAACAGTATTAGAAATATCTTCAATTTCGTTATATCTAATTAAAAAAGCAAAAGTTGCAGCGAAATATCTTGTTGATAAGTCAGTTGTACGAATATTACGTTTAATAATTTCAGATACATCTTTTAAAATTCTATTTGCTGTATCATAACCATAAATTTCGTTTATAACTTTGAATTTTGCAATATCCATTAATATCATTGCATATTTTTTATTGTCATTAGCTGGATTTGCAAAAACTTTTCTTGCCTCAAGTAAGAATTTGTTACTATTTGGACCACCTGTAACATCATCGTTAAATGCAAATTTCATCATTGATTGATGAGTGTTATCATAAATAATGTTTACACGTTTTAGCATTATATATAATAAATAGAATATAATGATGATAACACTAAATAGTAATAATAATACGTCTAGATTTGTTACAGAAACCATATTTGACGGAATTGTAATTTGAACAAACCAGTCTGCATAGTTAATAGGAACAAATGTATTTAACCAAATTTGATTTTTTCTGTAAGACCAGTAGTTACCAAGTTTTTGAGATTTTAATCTCTTTTCAACTACTGATTTATCAGGAGCAATAAATTTTACAGAGTTTTCAAAAATAGTCTTGTCTTTTTTAAACATTGAATCAGAATCCTTGATAAAGAATTCACCATCAGATTTGATAATATTTGAAAAAGCTTTGTTACTAAAATTGTTAATAGTTAAAATATGTTTAAGTGTATCGATTTTTGTTACTGCAAATAAAATAGCTTTGATTTCATTTTCACTATAAACAGGAACAGCATATACACTATCAAAAAGCTCATGAGTATCAGAAACAGACTCTCTAATACGGTCAAAACAATAAGAGCCCCCTCTTACTTTTTTTATGCAGGAATCAGTTAATATTTTTTCATTTGATAGAACGACTTTTCCATTAGGAACGATAGTATATTCATCACCAGAAAGAGATGCCATGCCCCATTTTCTAAAGTCATTACGCTTTTTAATTTTTTTATTAATCAAACGACCATCAAAAGACGCAATACTAACAAAGTTTTCGCCAGTATAACTTGCTACACTATCCATAAATTGAAAGTCAGCAGCAATTTTATTATGGATATTATATGCAGTTTGAATAGTAACTTCACGTATTACAGTTTCTGAATTACTAATTTGTCTGTTTATAAATTTAAGACAAATAAAAGCACCCAAAAGAACGAATGCGATAATAATTGTCGTAAGAAACAACAACATAAAATCGACACGATTATTTTTATCTAGATTTGCGTAATTCTTTTGCATGACTTTCCTATAGAAACACGTGATATGAAAATTATATAACTTTAGATAAAGGATTTCAATATATTAAGCAAAAATAGAGATAGAAATATTACTTAAATGTTACAGAAGAGAAAATAATGAAATAAAGCATGTTATATAAAAGAATAGTAAGAGGCAAAATTTTAATTAAATCAAGATAAAATCAAAAACTTGACATTTTTCTATGGTTTGTATAAAGTAGAGATACGGAAGAAATTTCGTAAATGACAATTAGATATTATAAGCTCCAGTGGCACTCTGCCGACGAAAAACGATTAAGTATCGTTTTGAGGAGAGGTAAGGTAGACGGGTCTACCGATTCCGCTAGAGCATGACAACTAAATACGATAAGCTCCAGTGGCGGAATCGGTAGACGCGTCGGACTTAAAATCCGATTGGGCGAATAACTCAGTGCCAGTTCAAGTCTGGCCTGGAGCACCATTAAAGACAGAGTTAACCCTCTGTCTTTTTTATTGTGAAATAAAAAAATAACAATCTATACTGTAAAATTCTTTTATGTTAAATTTGTAGAAAACATAAGGAGTAGCTAGATATGAAAAAATTATTAGTTCTATTGGCAATTATTTCAATTTCATTACCTGCATTTGCGATTAATGAGGTAACTGATGAAGTTCAAAAAGCAGAAGCCAAGTACCAAAGAAAAATTGAAAAGATTAAACAAAAACAAGCCATAAAATGTGCAAAACATCCAGATAGATGCACAAACCCAACTATGGAACAAAATTTAACACTTGGTGTAGTTCAAAAAGATATCAAAGTTGGAATGTCACAAGCTGATGTTGCAACTGTACTGGGTTCGCCTAATATTGTTACATCTGATATCAATGGGAAAGAAACATGGATTTACGACAAAGTTTCGTCAGTTGAATCATACAACGATAACGGCTTCTCTGTCGGTATTATTTTAGCTGGCTACGGAAAAAACAAAGCTAATACTCAAACGGTTCAAAAAACATTAACCGTAGTCATCAAATTTAACAATAAAAAAGTTGAATCTTTCCAATATCATATGAGCAAATTTTAATTAAATTGAGGTAAAATATGAAAAAATTTTTAGCACTATTTTTAAGTCTTGTTTGTTTTGGTTTTATATGTCCAACATTTGCAAAAGCGAAAAACGAAATTATAACTCCACAAACACAATTACAAAAAAGACAATATCAAACAAGACAATACAACAATATAGATAAAACAACTCTAATGAAAGCAATGTTAAATATTTTACAAGATGAAGGTTTTATTGTAAACAATGCAAATTCATTACTAGGTTTTATATCAGCTAATAAAGAATTTAGCACAAACGATAAAACAATAGATTTCGAAAAAGAATTTGGTACAAAAAAAACAATGGGTGCAACCGTTGCTGTTATTGAAGCAACGGCAAACGTATCAGAATACGGCAAAGCTTTCAAGGTTAGAATTAATATTAAAAGAAAACTTTTAAATGCCTATGGATCCGCAATAAAAATTGAAGAAGTTACTGATGAAAAATATTACCAAGACTTGTTTTCAAAAGTAGACAAAGCCATTTTCATTCAAAAACAAAAGATATAAATTTATGAAATATTTAATTAGTTTATTTATAGCATTCATATTTGTGTTTAATTTTGCAGACTCTGTTAATGCAAAATCTTGTAAGGTTGCAAAAACAACAATGGAAATACGAGAAATGCAAACCAGATATTACAATACGACAGACATCCAAAAAGTAATGAAAGCTGTAATAAACACTTTACAAGATAACGGATTTGTAATTCAAGATGGGGAAATGGAACTAGGCTACATTAGAGCGAGAAAAGATTTTAGAGCTAAAAGAACAGATAAAGGTAGGGTTACATTATACACATTTGAATTTATATATTATGGAGTTTGTACAGGGCTTTCTTTTGGAATAGATGCACCATTTTTAGTCATCCCTGTAATGCATATGAAAAATGAACTAGCATTACATCCTGTTATTATTGATTCAAACGTAACATTTGAAAAAGTTGGAAAAAGAACAAAAGTCAGAATTAACTTAATTGAAAAAATATTAGAAAATGCAGACAGATATACAATGATAAAATCATCACCACGTAAGGTTATAAGACACTATGATAGTGAATTATATCAAGAATTTTTCACTCAAGTTGATAAAAATTTATTTTTAGAAAAAATTTAATTGAAGATTACACAAATTTTTACGTTAAAAGAATAACACCTAAAAACGAGTTCAATTTAGATAGAATTATTTTTGAATAAAACTTTATTCTTAATGTTGAGGTTGGGTTGATTTATGGATAACTAAATTCAAAAAGGCGAAATAATTATTTATGCAAGTGAAGCAGATCCATTTTCTCTTGACTCAAAACTTTAAAACGATAATTTTGCTTGCTCAAGATATGATGGCAAAACTTTTGAGCCTAGATTATCAACATTCATAATTAGGAGTAGTAACCACTTAAGCTCATTATAAATATAAATTATAGGATTTTACTTCATCCCATAATGCCATTAATTTGCATTCATCATATAAAATATTTTCTATAAATTCCTGCCAAATTTGAGGACTGTTATTTAAAGAATAACCATCGTTCACTTCATGCCAATTACTTGATGCTATGTTTTCCAATAAACGTCCTAATGATTCCGGAGAACGGATATCTGAATGTCGAATAATATTCCATAAAATATTGAAACACTTATTTTTTATATTTTTATATCGTTCTTCCAAACCATAAAGTTTAATCAATTTTTTAACCGATGCATTTTTATTTTTAATAAATAATTTGTTCGTGCAATCAAAACTTAATGCTGTGTATAATTTAAAATGCGAATTTGGATGTTTTTTAAATATATTTAATAATTTCAATTCTTCTAATGCTATTTTAAATTCACTTGGGGAAATTGATTCTTTGTGTTTTTCTATTCTATTACATTCCATACAAGTAGGAATTAAATTGGGTGGAAATAATGCAAACTGTGGATAATCAAATTTAGGAAAGAAATGATCTAAATCAGCAGTTGGTACATCTGAGTCAGACTTACCTGAAGATTCTAAAAGTTGTCCACAAAATGGACATCTTTTTTCTACATTTTTAAAGAACTCTCTTTTGAATTGTTTTTTAATTCCAGAATCTAATCTTTCATATCCATCAATAAGCATTTGAGAGAATTTTTCATGTCCTTCAGATTTATTCTTTTTAAATAAAAAAGATTCAGGTAAATTACCAAAAGAAGAAAGATCGTTATTGTAGTCAAATAATACTTCTTCAATATTTTTGCAAACAGAAATTTTAAATTTCTCAACAATATTATTGGCTTTTTCAATTATTAAGCCTTGTGCTTTTACCATTTTTATATCCTTTTTTCAAAATTACAACACAAATCAGCTTTTTCTAATTGATTTATTTTACTTCTAATACGCCAACGCCACTCGCCTGGACCGACACTTCTTAATTTATTTTGTAAAGCCTGTTTATATTTTGAATTATTTTTAAATTCCTTATGAGTTTCAGGATCTATCCCATTAAGTAAATTTTCTAAATCCTGTTTAGACCGTTCACCAATATCAGATTCCATTTGGAATAGAACTTTACCGATGTCGACAATATTCGCACCAAACGTCAACATAACATCTCTCTGTCTTATACCATCTGGCGCTGCTTCAAGTCTCAATAATTCATTTTCTTTGGCATCCGTTAAAAGCATTGCTGAATGTGTAGCAATAAAGACATCGTGCTTAGTTTTTTCCAGAGTTTCACAAACAAGTTGTAAAAACCAAGTTTTCCAATATTCATTAAAATGTGTTTCAGGCTCATCAAGTAAAACTAAAGCTTTACCTTTAATGTCTCTACAAATCATCATTACTGCAAATCTTGCTAATAAACCAAATTCACCATCACTTAAATATTCTGATGGCAACAAATTCTCTCCATCTTGTGTATACAAAAATCCTGTATCAAAAATTTTTCCTTCATCGCGTAGTTCAATTAAATGCTTAAGGATTTCAAACATCGAAATACATTCATATTCATCATCAGATTCAGGCAGTTTCTCGCATTCATCAATATCCCAAAAATATCTACAACCATTTTCTGTTTTTATGTATCTTGAATGTGGATATGTTATACGCCAATCATAAAAATCATCGGCGAAAATCGATTTTTCTCCCGCTTCTACAACATCCGCAAGTTCAACCCATACAATTTTAGGTTTTATTTGTTGTAAATTTTCATCCATATTATTAGGATTAAAACCTAAAACTATTTGTTGTACTTTATTCCATAATGTTTCAACTTCTGCAGTTGGGCTTGTCCATTGTCCTGCTAAAAATGTTGTTAATAATGCCCACTTAGCTTCATCTGGACCTAAAGACATGACATTATAATTATCAGATTTGTTAAACATCCTGTCTGTTGGACCAGTATATAAACGTAAAACTTTATCCCATAAATGATTTTTAATTTCGTCATCAGGTAAATAATTACTACTTGAAGTTTTTGGATTTTCTATAATAGTTTTATTATTTAGTAGAATTTTGTAATCAAATTCTGTATTATCAACTTTTTTATCAACTTTACTGTTTAAATTGTTTTTAGCAATACAATAAAGAGCATCCAAAAAACAACTTTTTCCTGAACCATTTTTCCCAATTAGAATATTTAAATTCAATGAATCTTCATTTTTGGCAGGTATATCAAGTTTAAAACTTCTAAAATTACAATAATCATCAATAAAAACACTAGTAAACATATTTTTTGTCTCCTTTTGTGTTAATATCTGGAATATAAGTCTTATATTCATCATAAAGTGAAACTGTTGATTTTATAGCTGTTTCATCTAATATTCTTTTTCTCACTAGCCCAAGTCTTTCTAAAACATCAAAAGATCTTATTAAATCTTTCTTTTGATACTTTTTGTGAATCATATAAGTTTCTTCTTCTGGCAAATCTGCAATACAATATTTACAATGATTTTCATAGATATCTTGCACCGTAGCATCAGTCATTTTTAATAAATCAGATATTGTATTATCAAAATTTTCAGGTTTTACTATATTAAAAAAATGATTTGTTTCAAGGATTTGTGCTTCATCTTCTTTTTTAAAATGAATATTAATTACATTTCCTTTATCACCAGCAGATAAACGTTTAAACTTGTTTATACACTTTAAATATCCTAATATTTGTTCATTATAAACATCTTTATAGTCAAATTCTGCCATTTGCAATGCATCAAAGTAATATTTATCAAATCGTTTTGCCCAAAAATATTTTAAAGCACTTTCTAACTCTGTTTTTGAATCTTCAAACCATTGTGGTTTTTCTTTTTCTTCAATAAAATCATCACTATCAAATTCACTCATAATATTATTAATAAAATTAAAAGCAACTTGAATTTTATTTTCATTTTCTTTTATTAATTCAAATATTTCTTTTGGATTTGTTCTTATTTTTTCTTCATAAGGTATTATTTGAGGAATTTGTAACTCATTTAATATGCTTACTTCAGCTCTATCATAAATTTTATAAGCTAACATTTGAGCAAAATCTTTATTATAGTTTTCTATTCCTATTTGTCTATATACAGAACCTGGACCATCTGGCAAAATATTGTAGAATCCTTCGTAACCATGATTTTGGTTTACAATACTATCTGTAATATATTCAAGTTGCTTTGAGTTTAATTCATTATTTATATTTAAAACTGGTATTTTAGGATATTTTTCATATAAATTTTCAGAGTTATTCCCAATCAATAACAAATGCCCAGTTGGAACTTTAATTACGGCTAATAATGAATTAGTTAGCAAATACTGTTTTAAATTTGAGTATTCTTTATTATTTCTTGTTAATATGCTTTCTGGGAATAAGCCTATAAAGTAATCTTCTTTTTGGGAATTTAATAAAAAGCTTAATAAAAATAAAACTTCGCTCGGTAATTTTATATTTTGCTTTTTTACTTTTAATATTTCTCTAAATTTAATGTTATTATACCATTCTTCTGGTGCTTGCCTTATATCGCCCATTGGAGGATCAAAAATTACAACATTATTTGTTTTTGATATTGGATATTCTGTAATAGCATCACCAATTCTTATGCTTGAATCATTTTGAAAAGAATTAAAATCAATATTTTTTTCACAAAAGAATAAATAGATTTTGGCAACCGCAACAATCTTTGGATTCACATCAATTCCATATAACTCTCCATTTAACTCATCCAACAAGCTACCCGTTCCAATAGCAAGGTCAATATAATTTTTATAAGGCAATTTTTTAGCAATACTTGAAATTAATTGTTTTGTATTAGTATTAGTTTTTCTAGAAGATGCTTGCAATAGATCTGACTTACTACTTATTAAGTCTTTTAGTACAGTTTTTATTTCTTTTTTTGAAAACTTTGAATATTCTTTGCTATATTGAGGATAAATACATGCAAGATATTCCGCTGTTTTGAAAGTGATAAATTCAGCCCCTACACCATTAGTAATTTCGTCTTTGTACCATTCAGGTGTTTTTTTGAAAACTTCTGTAAATGGACCTTTATCATCATTATTTAACGCATAGATTTGCTGTTTTGTATAGCAATTATAAATAAAAATTAATGTGACTGCTAAATTATTTTAATACAAGGATTAATAAAAATATTACCAATAGGCATAATGGCTTTTGCTGGACAATTGTCGTCACAAATTACAAATAATTCAGCAATAGGGGCTTTAGGTAAATACACAGCTATTGTTTTAAGTGGAAATATGATACAAGCTTTAATAATTATTCCATTAATATTACTCATCAAAGGTATAAATCCTATTTATGCATTTAGAAATATGTTACCAGCAATAGTGACTGCATTTTTTACAAAAAGTTCAGCTGGCACATTACCTGTTACGCTTAGTTGTGCAGAAAATAATTTGAAAATAAACCCAGAAATTTCAAGATTTGTTTTACCAATTTGTACAACAATAAACATGAATGGTTGTGCGGCATTTATATTAATAACTTCATTATTTGTTATGCAAAACGCAGGAATTCACTTAACTTTAGGAACAATGATAATTTGGGTATTTATTGCAGTTTTTGCAGCTATAGGAAATGCTGGAGTTCCAATGGGTTGTTATTTTTTAACCGTATCCTTAATGTCCTCAATTGGCGTTCCTATTGGAATTTTAGGATTAATTCTACCTATTTATAGCATTATTGATATGGTTGAAACAACAGAAAATGTTTGGTCAGATTCTGCAGTTTGCATTATGACAAGTAAAGATATTAAAATTTCTTAGACTAAAATTTAGGGTTTTTCGTATCAAAAAGACATGCGAAAAACCCTAATAATTTAAATTTTTGATAAAATTTACATATAAGCCACTTGGCTAATGGCTACTTGTATAGTTCGCATATACAATAAATTTGTTGAAAAGGATTCTTATACAACTGTGCAAATTCAGCAATATATCATCCTTTCAATATATAATATAATAACAACTTATTGTATAATTTGGGTAAATTTAAACAGATAAGGGTGATACGATGAATGACAAGATTTCTATATACATTGTTGAAGACTACATGTTAGCAAGAATTACTTTTGAAAAGGCATTAAAACAATTTGATGATGTCGAAATTAAAGGTTCTTTTGAATCTGCAGAAGATTGTCTTAATGCACTTGAAAAAGAACAAGTTCAACTAGTAATTATGGATATTGGCTTACCTTATATGACAGGTATTGAAGCCACTAAAATAATTAAAAACAAATATCCAAACATAAAAGTTATTATGCTAACTTCACACGATAAACAAGATGAAATAATTTCGAGCTTTGCATCTGGAGCAAATGGCTATGCACTAAAAGAAATTTCAATGGAGAAATTACACGACGTAATCAAAACTGTTGCAAACGGCTCAATTTGGATTGCACCACAAATTGCAAACGTTGTTCAGAAACTATTCTTTAATCTTGAACCAGCACCAAAACAAGATTTTAAATTAACAGAAAGAGAAAAGGAAGTCTTAGGATTACTTGTACAAGGCTTATCTAACACAGAAATTAGCGAACGTTTAATTGTAAGTACACATACAGTAAAAGCACATGTAGCAAATATTTTATCAAAATTGTCAGTTTCAGATAGAGTACAAGCTGCAGTAAAAGCTGTAAAATTCAATTTATAATTTACACAACTACAAACCTAGAAATATAAGGAGCAAAAATAAAAATGGTAAATGACAAAAGAATATTATTTTCTATTCTTGATGGAATGCCAATGTCAGTATATCTAAAAGATTTAACTGGCAAAATAACTTATTTCAACAAAGTTGCAAAAAAAGTCCTAGGGCTATCAAAATCAAGCACAACTGCTCAAAATAGTTTTATAAAATCAAATCTAAAAAGAATTAAAGAAACAGATTTAGAAGTAATAAATAACAAAAGTACAATTGAACTTGAAGAAGAAATAAAACTTAAAAACAATGGCACGAAATGGTACAATATTCATAAATATCCAGTATTTGATGATAACGATGATATGGCTGGAATTTGTGTTATAGCAAGGGATGTTGAACTTGAAAGGAAAATTCAAGAACAAAGAGAAACCTATATTGCAACGCTAACCCACGATTTACAAAATCCAACCTTAGCACAAATCAACGCATTAAATTTACTTTTGGAAGAAAAACTTGGACCACTAAATGAAGAACAACGAAATATTGTTAACCTAACAAAAGATTCTTGTTCTTATATGCTTGAAATGTTATTGAGTTTGCTTGATACATACAAATTCGAAAATGGGGATTACGTACTTGATATGGCACCTTGTAATCTTGAAGAACTTATCAACGACACCAACGAAAGATATGTACATTTATTAAAAGATAAGAACATAACAGTTAAACAAACAATAGATGAAAACATAAAAGATTTTATTTCAGATGAACTATTCTTAAGAAGAATTTTGAACAATTTATGCAGATTTATAATAAATTATTCTTTCAAAGATACTGAAATAAATATCAATTTAAAAAGAGAAAATGACTTTATAAAAGTAGACTTCAAATCTTGTGGTTATCACATACCACCAAAAACTTTAAACAGTTTGTTTGAAAAATATACAACACATTTTTCAAAATACAATACAGTCGGAGTTGATATATGTTTATACCACTCTAAACAAATTGTTTCAGCTCTTGGTGGAAGCGTATCAATAGAAAGTCACGATAATACTAATCTTGTAGAATTAATATTACCAATAAAACCAAATACTAATAAAGAAGAACAGTAATTTGAGTTTATAAAGTATCTAAGAATAGATTATTACAAAGGACAAAAATTAATGAGAATAAAAGAATTTGCAATTTTTTGTAGTTTCATTGGAATATTAGCATTTATTTTCATAGCTCTAACAACTACAATATTTCTACCTAGAACAACCATCCCTATATATGATGGGATTATAATCTTGTTAATAATTTCTATTTTTGTACTATATTTAGTATTTTCAAATTTAATAGAAGTAAAACGAATAAATAGTAAAATTGAAATTAAAAACTTACAACTTGAAAATATTCTGAACAATGTTGATATAAGTATATTTTTGAGAGAATTAGATGGAACAATTATTACAATGAACCAAGGAAATACTAATCTTTTAGGTTACACTGCAGATGAAATGGTTGGTAAAAACATAAAAGATGTTATTAAAAACCTCGGAGAAATCATAGATAAAACAGATAAAGAAGTCATTGAAAAGAAACATGCAGTAAAATATACACACTATGTCGAATCGAAAAAAGGCATAGGAAAACATCTTAAAATCAGTAAGTTTCCCCTGTTAAATTCAAAAGGAAGCGTAACAAAAATTATTGTATGTTATATTGATAACACTCTCGAACAAAACATTGAAAAGACAAAAAATGATTTTATTGAAACATTAACTCACGATTTAAGAACACCGACAATCACCCAAATTAAAGCATTGGATATGCTTTTAGATGGGTATTTTGGAAATTTAACAGAAGAACAATTAGAAATTACAAAACAAATTAAAGATTCCTGTCTTTATATGAATGATTTGATTTTTACAATTCTAGATACTTACGTTGCAGAAAAAGGTCAAATTAAATTAACCCCATCAAACTTAAATATTTCCAACCTAGTAAGAGAAATCTCACAAGAATTAAAATGGTTGTCACACGAAAAGAATAAAACATTATTCATAAATATTGATAATGCTTCAAACTTTATCTACGCTGATAGATTACAGTTAAAACGGGTTATTTTTAACCTTGTTTCAAACGCCATCAAATATGGTGAAAACGATAGCGTAATTGATATTATTGTAAAAGACATTGATGAAAATACAATAGACTTTCAAGTTAAAAACAAAACTAAATTTTTAAAGAAAGCTGACTTGATAAATATTTTTGATAAATATAAATCCAAAGCAAACTCAAAAATTTCTAAAATCAGTACTGGCTTAGGCTTGTACTTGGCAAAACAAATTATCGAAAAGCATAATGGCGAAATTTATGCTAAATGTTTTGAAGAAAGCGAAACCTGTATTTTTGGATTTAAAATACCTAAAAAACTTGTTATAGAAAAATCATAAACCAAAATAAAAATTTTTATTGTTTGAAAAGCTATATTAATCGTTATGCTTTCCAAGGTATTTATAGAACAAATTGTTATCTGTATGTGCAAAGAAATTAGACCCAAAACTATCATTTACTTTAATTTTTTTCATACCTAATCTTGTACAAACAATAGTTCTGGTCATTTCATGTATTGGTGTGATTGCACCAAACAATAAACATATTATCAAGGCTGTAAGTATTTTTTTATATTTTAAAATATCACTATAAAATAAAGTTTTTATGATTAATAAAAATAAAATAATTAATGCTGGAATTGTAGCACGCATGCAAAAATCATTACTTATACCAACTTTTATAAATGGATATATCAACAATGAAACTAATGCTATATAAAATAACGGTTCTTTTTTATTGAATTTCCATATTAAAATCATATATAAACCGGCCTCTAATAGGAAGAAATAAAGTAAAAATTTTAATAGGTCAAATATATCAAAATATGAAAGAGTTTTTTGAGAACCTGAAATATTACCCGTCAAATACAACAACGAAAGCAATACAATAAAAAAAGCACAAATAATATTTTGATAAGAACAAATAGATTTAAAGAAAGATTTTAAATAATCTAGACTTAATTCAAACTTTTTGTCTTTAAAAGAATTTTTATATAAACAATACAAAACGATAGGGAACATCCCTATAGCTGGCAGAGTTGCCGATAAAAAAGCTAAAGAATACAAACATAAAATGTTTTTGTTGTTTTCTTCTTTTAGAATTATCAAAGTAACTAACCACGCAGGAATAGCTTGATTAAAAACCCAATATAATTGTGTAGTAAAACTTGAAAACTGATAATCAGGATACCACCATTCAAGATGACTAATTGCATTTGTTGGAAAACCCACAAGTTTAGCACCGAGAAAATCTAACCCACTAAAAAAGATAAAAATTATTATTGGCAAAATATTCTTATTTTTGAAAAAAGAAAGAATATAATAAAAAACAAGAAAGACACCAATAGTTGCCCAAACAACTTGAAGATAATAACCTAATTGAACATTATTACCAAAAATTTTTGCAACAAAAGCAGATGACAACCAAAACCCAATATAATAGGTCATAATATATTGAACATTGTCGTATTTTAGGATAACTGGTGATTTTTGATTAACTAATAATTCAAAAATGAAGTTTCTGCACTCGTGATCAGAATTTTGAAAAACTAAAGCTCCAATACCTGAAGAACATACCCAAATAAAAGCAATAACAAGAAGAGAAACTAAAGTTATCCACTCTTTTTTTGAAGACGGAAACCATAAACTATTTGCATTTTTAAATAGAAAATAAGTACCACTCAAAATAATAATAAAACCTAAAATTGAAACAAGTGGATTACACCACATACAAGTAAAAATCAGAATTGGTAATATTAGGTATAAATAAGATAAAAAAACAAATATTTTTGAGATTTTTTGCATGTATACCACCTTGTAAGTATTATATCAAAAAATCTACCCTTTTTGTCATAAAACAAAAAGGATATGCTGGGTAGGCATATCCTTTTTTGTATTTTTGTTAGGAAGG
>ERZ808278.609-NODE-609-length-21560-cov-3.019949_pt1 | contig 21560 bp, 17 predicted proteins | sample MGYA00521239_ERZ808278 | MGnify/ENA primary metagenome ERZ808278 (study PRJEB31516, sample SAMN03275600) | gut metagenome | biome: mammalia-associated habitat; material: feces | host: Papio cynocephalus | place: Kenya | collected 2012-07-17 ... | reverse complement strand
CATTTCGCACCGCCGGTGTTGGGCTGCGAAGAAGGCTGCGGCGTTACAGCATCTGTGGGAGAAGGTGCTGCCGTTGAACTCGGTTCCGAAGTTAAGGCCGGGGCTGCGGTCGGAGCCTGCGAGACAGGAGTCTGCGAGGCTGCATCCGTTGCAGGAACGTCTGTTGCCGGCATACTCGGAGCGGGCGTCTCCGCCGAATCGGGTGTGCCTGAAACATTCGGCCTCGGAGCGGAAGAGCCGCCGATGTTGACGATGCTCCCGCCGCCGCTTCCGGACGGGCCGCACGCAGTGAGGAAAACTGTTGCCGCAAACAGCAGAGTGCCGATAATTTTCTTTAAATATTTCATAATCATAAATGCCGAAGCAAAAATTCCTTCATCATTATTTGCAGAGAACGGGCGGCATGATTCTGGCAATAAAAGGCCGAACAAAATGCTGCACGATTTCTGTTATCGGCATAATATCATGCTTCTCGGACGGATTCAATATCTATTTGTTAACATTTTGTGACAAATTTCACCGAATTTAAACAGTACGGATTAGTGTACATGCAGAGTTGCCGAAAAGTTGAATTCACTGCGGAAAAAAGTGTGCGCCGATTTCGGCCGTGCAATGCATGTGCCCGAAAGGTCGGTATTGCGCAGCAAAAAACTGCCGCAAAAGCAGGCGCTCGCTGCGGCAGTCTTTAAAAGAGGGGTGATAAGTCATTGCTTTTTGCTTTTAAAAACGGAATCGATTCGGTTGCGCGGGTTCCGTTAATCGATTTTGCGCGGAATTCCGTTCACGGCAAAATGCACTTCGTTGATGCTGCCGTAGGGTAGAGCGGTCAGCAACACGGACTGGGTTGCAAGATTGAGCAGTCCCGCATCGTTTGCAACTGTTTCGAAATCGGACGAAAGATTCACGGTCAAAACACCGTTCTCGATAACAGCTCCGAGAACAAGTGTGTTTTCAGGAAAACAGCTGCGAAGCCCGCGCAGCTCCGTTCCCGCCGCAAGCTGCTGTATGCAGGAGTATAAATCCGTGCTGCCCTCCGCATAGCGCGTTACGGGAATCATCAGGCTTCCGGATTCATTCGGAAAATACAGCGTCAGCGGTTTTGCCGAACCGGAGGTTGCAATTTCGGCGTTTTCAACGTTAAGGGCATATTTGCCGTGCTTTTGCGGCGGAAGGCTGCCGTTTGCGGTGATGTCGTTGCAGCCGTTCAGCAAGATTGAAACGGTTTCAATCGAATCGAACTCAGTGAGCGTGTTTACAACGGCAGCAAAAAGCTGCTGTTCACTGTCGTAATCGGGCATGACGGGCAGATTCACAAGGTTCACGCGCGCTTCACCGTTCTGAATGCTTATCTGAATCTCCGTCCCCTGCGGTATCACGGCTTTAAGGCCGTTTTTTGAAAGTGCGGCGCGGTTTTCGTCCGAAGCAGTCATTTTTGCAAGGCAGGCTTTTGCAATGCCTGCTTGCTGCGGCACGGATGCAACAACCGGAAGGAGATAGCCTTCATCGGTCAGATAATAAAGAGTTTTATTGACTTTTTTGCCATCGGGTGCGGCATCGTCGGTTGCGGGTGCGGAACAGATGGGCGTCGGCACGGCAGTCGGCACGGGGCTGCATGAGGCCGGCGGCGGAGTCGTGATGCAGTCCGGTGCATCGGAACAGCCGCAGAACAAGGCTGCAATCGTCAGCAGAACGAGTATAAGCGCAGAAAATCGTGCGGCATGAAAGCATGTTGGTTTCATTATTGTTTCAATTCCTCCGAGAAAATTTTGCGGGCGGCGTTTCGTCTGTGCGGAAGCAATTCCGCTCGGCTGATTAATTATATTTGCTTTTTGAAACAAAAATACTTGAACGAATGCAAATTTGCACTGCTCGAAATTATTCGATAGTCGGATTATCGATAGTATAACGATCGAAATAATGAAATTATTTGACAAAAAACGAATAAAAAACTTGACATGCGTCAAAAAAATGATATAATAAGTTTGAGCGAAAGCTGTGTTCCGTCCCTGCACCTGTGCAGCGGAATGCTGCCGTCGCAGCTGCAACTGAATAGAACAGGCTTTCTTCCTGCGTTCCGCAAAAGGGGGAATCGGGTGCAAATCCCGGCGAGTCGGTCACTGTGAAGTTCGGATTAGCTTTATTTTTTTATTGAACTGAGTATATCGATATTTCAATATCGATAATTCATGAAATACAAAGATAAAAAACCCGAAATAAGTCAGATTACCCAAAGAAGGCCTGAGCTTCTGCCGTCACCGGAGGCTGAATGGATTATGCACAGTCGCGTTTTGTTTTGGGAACAGCTGAGTGTGAACTGAACGGTTTGATTTTTGCAAAAACCCGGGATGAAAAATCCCGAATGAACGGGTTCCGCAAAAAATCCGATTCAGCGTTCGCAAAATCAGTGTTGCCTTGCACTGCGTCTCGATTCCGTCTTCCCGATTACGACCGGCTGAAGCGGAATCATTTTGTTTATACGGCTGTTTTCGGAAACTTTTCAGCTCATTTCAACCGCCGAACAAATTCGGCATACAACATTCAAAATCCGACAGAATCGGAAACAGGAGGTTTTTCAGTGATCGAACTTATTCAGCACGGCATGTACCTTGTGAACGGCGTTCCCTGTGAGAGCGTTCCGGTGCCTCCGGCAGAGGCACGCCGCGAGACCATGGCATACAAAATTTTGCAGGCGCACAACACTTCGGACGACCCCGAGAAGCTTAAAATCACATTTGACGCGCTTGTGTCGCATGATATCACATATGTCGGCATTATCCAGCAGGCGCGCGCTTCCGGAATGAAGCAATTCCCGATGCCCTATGCGCTTACCAATTGCCACAACAGCCTGTGCGCCGTCGGCGGCACTATAAACGAGGATGACCATGTGTTCGGACTTTCCGCTGCAAAAAAATACGGCGGAATCTACGTTCCCGCAAACCAGTCTGTAATTCACTCTTACGCACGCGAGCAGATGGCGGCCTGCGGAAACATGATTCTCGGTTCCGATTCGCACACACGCTACGGTGCATTGGGAACCATGGCCGTCGGCGAGGGCGGACCGGAGCTTGCAAAGCAGCTTCTTAAAAACACTTGGGATGCGCCCATGCCCGAGGTTGTGCTTGTGTACCTGACGGGAAAACCCCGCCGCGGAATCGGACCGCATGATGTTGCGCTCTCTCTTGTTAAAGCAACGTTTGAAAGCGGTTTCGTAAACAACCGTGTGCTTGAATTCGTCGGCCCGGGCATTGCCAACCTTCCCATCGATTTCAGAAACGGCATCGATGTTATGACAACGGAAACAACCTGTCTCTCCTCAATTTGGGAAACGGATGAAGAAACACAAAAATTCTATGCGGCTCATAAACGTCCCGAGGCTTACAAAAAGCTGCATCCGGGTGCGATCGCTTATTACGATAGAATGATTACAATTGACCTCAGCAAGCAGGAGGCTATGATCGCCCTGCCGTTCCATCCTTCCAACGCATACACAATTCATGAATTCCTGCAGAATGCGGAAGAACTCCTTAAAAAAGTCGAGCAGGATGCGCAAAAACGCTTCCCGAAGGCGAATGTGAAGCTTGTTGACAAGATTCACGACGGCGGCGTTTGGGCGGACCAGGGCGTTATTGCCGGCTGCTCCGGCGGTCTGTTTGACAATATCGCCGAAGCTGCGGATATTCTGCGCGGCGGAAGCACGGGGAACGGCGAATTCGCATTGGATGTTTACCCGACGAGCATTCCCGTTTCGCTTGCGCTCACAAAACACGGTGCGACCGGCGACCTGCTTTCTGCCGGTGCAATAATCAAGCCCAGCTTCTGCGGTCCGTGTTTCGGTGCGGGTGATGTTCCCGCAAACAACGGCCTTTCACTGCGCCACACAACACGCAACTTCCCCAACAGGGAGGGTTCAAAACCCGGCGAGGGACAGTTTGCGGGCGTTTGCCTGATGGATGCACGTTCCATTGCCGCAACTGCGCTGAACGGAGGAAAGATTACCGCGGCGACGGATATTGAATACGAATGCACCGCACCGGAGTACGAATTCGATTCTTCGGCATACGACAGAAGAATTTATTACGGCTTCGGCAAAGCGGATCCGTCGGTTGAGCTTGTGATGGGTCCAAACATTACGGACTGGCCCAAAATGTATGCACTGACCGAGAATCTGCTTGTGAAGCTTGCGGCCGTTATCCATGACCCGGTAACAACAACGGATGAGCTGATTCCCTCGGGTGAAACGTCCTCCTATCGCAGCAACCCTCTGCGCCTTGCGGAATTTACCCTGTCAAGACGTGAACCGGCATATGTCGGCAGAGCGAAAGAAATTGCAAAACTCGAAGGCGAACGCCGCAGCGGTGCAGTGCCGGCGGAAATTGTCGAAACGCTGAACCGTGTCGGCAACGGTGCAGAGCTTGCGAACAATACTCAGTTCGGCTCATGCGTGTTTGCGAACAAACCCGGTGACGGGTCCGCACGCGAACAGGCGGCTTCGTGTCAAAAGGTTTTGGGCGGTTTCGCAAATATCTGCTATGAATATGCAACGAAACGTTACCGCAGCAACTGCATCAACTGGGGCATTTTGCCGTTTACCATTGACGACGGAACTGAATTCAACTATGAACCCGGCGACTGCGTTTTCGTGCCCGGCATCCGTGCGGCGGTTGAAAACGGCACAGAAAACATTCCCGCAAAAGTCATAAGGCAGAACGGTGATGTGTGCGATATCATGCTTCATCTCAGGGGGCTTACTCCGGACGAAAAGGAGATTATCCTTGACGGCTGTCTGATGAACTATTATGCCGCAAGAGCGGAATAAGCAAAGAGCGGGATAAGAACAGACAACGAACGGCGGGCGTTTCCGTGAACGGTTCCGGAAACGCGCCGCTTCCGAACAATATTCAAACAAATTTGAAACACGGAAGGAAACAACGATGGAAAAGATTAAGATGACAACCCCGATAGTCGAAATGGACGGGGACGAAATGACGCGTGTGCTTTGGAGCATGATAAAAGACGAGCTGATTCTGCCCTTTATTGACCTTAAAACGGAGTATTACGATCTCGGCCTGCTGCACCGCAACGAAACTCAGGACAAAGTGACCGTTGACGCCGCAAACGCAACCCGCAAATACGGCGTTGCAGTCAAATGCGCAACAATAACCCCGAACGCACAGCGCATGAAGGAGTATCCGCAGCTTACCGAAATGTGGAAAAGCCCGAACGGAACAATTCGTTCAATTCTTGACGGAACGGTTTTCCGCGCACCGATACTCATCGATTCCATTCATCCCGTTGTTAAAAACTGGAAAAAGCCCATTACCATTGCCCGTCATGCCTACGGTGATGTTTATAAAAGCGTTGACATGTACACGACCGAACCCGGCACCTGCACAATGACTTTTGTCGGCGAAAGCGGAGAAACAAAAACGCTCACCGTGCAAAAGGTTGACGGCCCGGCGGTGTGGCAGGGTGCGCACAACAAGGAAAAGAGCATCCGCTCGTTTGCAAAGGCTTGCTTTAAATATGCAATTGACACAAAACAGGATTTGTGGTTCTCAACAAAGGACACGATTGCAAAAGTTTATGACGGCGAGTTCAAACGCGTGTTCGAAGAAGAATTCGAGAACAATTACCGCGCCGAATTCGAAAAACTCGGACTGACATATTTCTACACGCTGATTGATGATGCCGTTGCCCGCGTTATCCGCAGCGAAGGCGGATTCATCTGGGCGTGCAAAAACTATGACGGCGATGTTATGAGCGACATGGTATCGACCGCATTCGGTTCGCTTGCAATGATGACTTCCGTTCTTGTTTCTCCGGACGGCACAACCGAATACGAAGCGGCGCACGGAACGGTCACAAAGCACTATTACCGTCACCTTAAAGGCGAAGAAACATCAACAAACCCGATAGCAACCATTTACGCATGGACGGGTGCGCTCAGAAAGCGCGGACAGCTTGACGGTATTGCGGAGCTGCAAGTTTTTGCGGACAAGCTTGAGGCAGCCTGCGTTGAAACACTTAACAGCGGAATCATGACAAAGGACCTTGTCGGGCTTGTGGATGACCCCGCTTCCGTAAAGGCCGTCACGAGCGCGAAGTTTATTGCTGCCATTCGAGAAAACCTTGAAAAGACGCTTGCCTGAGCAGTCTGAGAAAGTTTTAACGAATAAAATTCGGATATGAATCGGGGCAGGCCGAAAATATCAGCCCGCCCCGCGATGAAAAAAGATTTGAAAACTGTCGAAAATGAATTCGCAGGGAGGCAATCACAAACAATGGAACTTAAAACCAACAGCACAGCCGGAACGATGGAATCCAGTGACATAATGATAATGCTTGAGCCGCGCACAGAGGGCGGAATCGAGCTTGAGCTCACGAGCAGTGTTATGCAGCAGTTCGGCAAACAGATACGCAAAGTTATTCTTGACACGCTTCAGGAATACGATGTTCAAAATGCAAAAGTGGAGGCGGTTGACAAAGGTGCGCTGGACTGCACCGTTCGCGCCCGTACCGTTGCCGCAATTTATCGTGCGGCTCAGCGCAGCGATTACCGCTGGGAAGTTTAAACGGATTTATCCTTTGGAGGAAGGATGCTTTTGCGGCCGAAATCGGAACATCAAAATAATGAATGCTTTGATGCGGAATAAATCCGCCGCAAAAGCGGATATAAGAAAATGTACATTAAAGATCGTTTAAGAAGAAGCATGATGTTCATTCCGGGCAACAACCCGGGCATGATACGCGATGCGAATATTTACGGTGCGGACAGCATCATGTTTGACCTTGAGGATTCCGTTGCCTACACCGAAAAGGATGCGGCAAGGCTGCTTGTTTACAATGCGCTGAAAACATTGAACTTCGGCAGGAAGGAAACGGTTGTCCGCATCAATGACCTTTCAAGCGGACTCGGTGTTGCGGATCTTGAGGCTGTCGTCCGCGCCGGCGTGCAGGTCGTTCGCCTGCCGAAGACGGACAGCGCGCAGGATGTTATCGACTGCGAACGCGAGATTGAGCGCATTGAAAAGGAAGCGGGCATTCCCGTCGGCACAACGGGCATGATGGCGGCTATTGAGTCTGCAAACGGCGTGCTGAATGCGGCGTCGATTGCAAAAGCGAGCGATCGACTTATCGGAATTGCTCTCGGTGCGGAGGATTATGTTACCGACCTCAAAACAACCCGTTCGGACGGCATAGAGCTGCTTTTTGCCCGCAGCATGATACTCAATGCGGCAAGGGCAGCGGGCATTGCCGCGCTGGACACGGTTTATTCCGACGTGAACAACGAAGAAGGCTTCATTGCGGAAGCAACGATAATCAAAAAACTGGGATTTGACGGCAAATCCATTATCAACCCGCGTCAGATTGAGCCGCTGCACAAGGTCTTTATGCCGAGCGAAAAGGATCTTAACAAGGCACGCGCAATAATGAATGCGATCGCGGAAGCGAACGCGCGCGGCAGCGGTGTTGCAAGCCTTAAGGGTAAGATGATAGACAAACCCGTTGTCATTCGCGCTCAGCGGCTGCTTGACCTGTATGAGGCGGGACGCAGAATCGATGAAGTGGAGGATTGACAGAAATGAGCTTTGATATCAACAAAATTCCGCATATAAACGAAATTGCGAACAACGGAAGTTTCAGCGGCGCACGCAGCAAAAATACCGAAACTTTTCAGCAGCGCTGCAAGGACTGCAACAAGATAGTTCCTTCCCTTGAGGACGCAATTAAAAAATCCGGACTTCGCGACGGGATGACGATAAGTTTTCATCACCATTTCCGCAACGGTGACCATATCATTAACAATGTTCTTGATAAACTTGCGGAGATGGGATTCAAAAACCTGACGCTTGCGGCGTCGTCGCTTTCGGCTGTTCATGCGCCGCTGATTGAACACATCCGCTCCGGACTTATCACTCACATTGAAACTTCCGGCCTGCGCGGAGAGCTTGCGGAGCAGATTTCACGCGGGTTGATGGATTTTCCGGTTGTTTTCCGTTCCCATGGCGGAAGAGCATCCGCAATTCGTTCGGGTGAGCTGCATATTGACGTTGCTTTTTTGGGTGCGCCCTCGTGCGATCCCTACGGCAACGCAAACGGGTACAGCAGGGATGATGACGACGGCATTTCATGCGGGTCGTTGGGTTATGCAAGAACGGATGCGGAGTTTGCGGATAAGGTTATTATCATAACAAACAACATCGTTTCCTATCCCAATGCACCGTGGGCAATTCCGGAACACGATGTTGATTACGTTGTTCTTGTTGACGATATCGGTGATCCCAAGGGCATCATGAGCGGTGCAACGCGGTACACAAAGGATCCTAAGGAGCTGCTGATCGCAAAAACGGCTGCAAATGTTGTTGAAGCGGCGGGTTATCTTTACGACGGCTTTTCAATGCAGATGGGTTCCGGCGGTGCATCGCTTGCAACGGCGCGATTCATCCGCCAAAAAATGTTGGACAAGGGCATTCGCTGCCGTTTCGCTCTCGGCGGAATCACCGGGCAGATCACGGCAATGCATGAAGAAGGGCTGATAGATCGCATTCTTGATGTTCAGTCGTTTGACCTTGATGCGGCAAAATCGCTGAAGAACAATCATTTTCATCATCAGATAAGCGCAACGTATTATGCAAGCCATCTGGTTGCAACGGCAGCGGAACAGTTGGATTTTGTTATTCTTTCCGCGCTTGAAATTGACACTGATTTCAACGTGAATGTTCTCACAGGTTCCGACGGCGTGATTCGCGGGGCGATCGGAGGGCATCCCGACACGGCGGAGAGCGCAAGCCTCGCTGTTATTGTTGCACCCCTTGTGCGCGGCAGAATTCCGACGGTTGTTGAACATGTCGGCACGGTCGTCACTCCGGGCAGCGTTATTGATGTCCTCGTTACGGACAGGGGCATTGCAGTGAACCCGAATCGCCCGGATTTGAAGGAGAAACTTGAAAAATTCGGTCTTCATGTGTTCGATATTCGTGACTTGCAAAAAAAGGCGGAGGAGCTTGTCGGCGTTCCCGAACCGATTCGCTACAAGGAGCGAATTGTCGGCGTTGCGATGTACAGAGACAATACGGTCATTGACGTAATCCGTCAGATAGACGAATAAAACCGGGGAATATGCGGCGGCTTAACTGCCGAATAACCGTATTGACCTGATAATTAAAAACAACCGGCGGTATCCAAACTGCGGAGCCGCCGGTTGTTTGTTTTTTGTAATTGAATCCGAACGATTTTAAACCCGTGGTGTTTTATGCGTCCTGAGCCAATCGGAACATCATGTCAACGGCGGGCTCGATTATTTCGTCGTTAAAATCATATTCGCGGGTATGGAGCTTTGCATGACGGGTGCCGCATCCGATATAGAACAATGCGCCGTTTGTGAGCTTTGTGTAGCAGCCGAAATCCTCGGAACTTCTGAACGGTTCATCCCAGCGTGCTTCCGGAAGTCCGCATTCAAGCCGCGCTTTGCGGACGGCGGCAACGGCATCGGGTGTGTTGCGCGTTTCGGGAAAGGAGTCGCGATATTGAACTTCAACATTTGTTATGCCATCCTGTCGTGCATATGCGCGGACCCGCGCGCAGATTTCGAAATCCAGCGCATCCAGCTCGGATTCAAACTCGGCGCGTATTGTCAGCATGAGCTGCCCGAAGCCCGCATTCGTGCCGAAAGCTTCCTCACCTATGCGCACGCAAACGACCGTTGCCATAACAATGCCGCGATGATCCTCCCTTGCTGTCAGTTCGGGAATATCAATTATCAGCTTTGATATTGCACGGGCGGGATTATGCCCGTTTTCGGGTTGGGAAGCGTGTGAGCTTTTTCCGAAAAAACTCAGCACAAGCCCGCGTGAGGCAAATGCTGCCGTGCCGTCGTGCACCGCAACCGAACCTGCGGGAAATCCCGGCATATTGTGCCAGCCGAAAATAATGTCAGGCTTTTCATCCGTTATCATCTTTTGGCAGACGGGAGCACCGCAGCCTGTCTCCTCCGCATGTTGAAAAAGAAAGAGAATATCGCTGCGGCAGCCATGGCGGTCAATTTCCGCCGCAAGTGCGCAAAGCGCGGCACTGTGGCCGTCGTGTCCGCATTTATGCGCGACGCCGCAGTTTTCGGAAGCATAGGGGAGCGCGGGGTCATCCTCGATCGGAAGCGCATCGAAATCCGCACGGAATGCAATTCGGCGTGTCGGGGCGGACTCCGTTTGGGCATTCAAAGGAGCTCTGTATATGGCATAGAACCATGCACCCATATCATGCAGCTCAAGCGAAGTGTGCGTGCGGAGAAAATCAATGAGCATTGCTTTTGTTTGTTTTTCCTGCCCGGAAAGCTCCGCGCAGCGGTGAAGCCGATGCCGAAGTTCGGCGGCAGTTTTAAGAATATCTTTATCCATTGCGGAAATACCTCACGGTTGAATAATATCTGTCGAAAGCGGAAAGCCCGTTTCGGAAACAGGGCATGAACCCATGCCTGTTTCAGCAGAAATAATTATACTCCCGAAAGAACGGGAAGTAAACCGCGGATTTGCTTCACCCGTGCGTATCTCCGCACATGCGGGTATTGTGGTTTTTGCGGAAAAGTGGTATTATTATAATGGAAAGGCAGTACTGTGCGGAAAGAGGGCTTATAAAAACGGTATCCTCGGGAACAACAGACATTTCGGGTGACGGTTAATGATTATTTTGGGCATTGATCCCGGGTATGCGATACTCGGTTACGGTGCGGTTGAAGCCGAACGCGGCAAGATTTGCGTTATTGATTACGGGGTTGTTGAAACAACTCCGAAAATGACCTTTCCCGAGAGGTTGGAGCGGCTCTATGCGGGCACAAAACTCCTGCTTGAACGTTATCGCCCCGATCATGTTGCGTTTGAGGAGCTTTTTTTCTATCGCAACACAACAACGGCATTGCAGGTTGCGGCGGCAAGGGGCGTTGCAATAACGGCCGCCCAGCAGGCGGGACTCCCGCTCTATGAATATACCCCGATGCAGATTAAGCAAAGCGTCACCGGGGACGGTCATGCGGACAAGCTGCAAATGCAGACAATGGTCAAGCTTCTTTTAAAATTGCAAAAGATACCGAAGCCCGATGATGCCGCCGATGCGCTCGGCGCGGCACTCTGCCATGCGAATGCGCTCGGACCGATGGTTGAACAATTCCGCATCAAATAACTGACGTTTTTTGCAGGGAGCAAAATATGTACGCACATATAAAGGGCAATGTAGAAGAAATTTATGCCGACAGAGTCGTTATCGAGGCGGCGGGTGTCGGATATGAGCTTGTTTGCAGCAAAATGACGCTGAAAAGACTGTGCGAGGGCAAAACCGCAAAGCTGTTTGTGCATTTTCATCTTTCTCAGGACAGCATTGCATTGTACGGATTTTTTGATGCAGAGGAACGGGCAATGTTCCGAAAGCTCATAAGCGTTTCGCGAATCGGTCCGAAGGTTGCACTTGCGGTGCTGTCGGTGCTGACTCCGTCGGATGTTGCGCTTGCGGTGCTGACCGATAACACAGCTGCTTTTGACGGAGTTGCCGGCATGGGCAGAAAAACGGCGGCGCGTGTGATTCTTGAACTGAAGGAAAAGGTCGATGCGGCGGAAACGGCGGCTGCTTCCGCGGGAAGTACCGCAAACACGGCGCAGGATAACGGAATGCGTGCCGAAGCGGTTGCAGCATTGGTTGCGCTCGGCTATGACGGTGCAAGTGCGGGCAGGGCAGTGGCTTCAGTCCCGGATTGCGATCGCGTTGAGGATATGATAATGCAGGCATTGCGTGCAACGACTAAATAAATTTTTCACGCCGAAGCGGAAGATTCACCGAAAAAGCGGTTCCGCTGCGGAACACAAAAAGATTTGACGGATGCTTTTGCGGAAGTCGGATTTAACGGAGTGACGGGATTTAAATGGATGACGACAGGCTCATAACTTCATCAATGCTTGCGGAGGATGAAAACTGCGAGTTCAGCCTGCGCCCGCGTTTCCTTGCGGAATACATCGGGCAGGGCAATGTTAAGGAACATATCGGAGTTTATATTCATGCTGCAAAACTGCGCGGGGAGGCATTGGATCACACCCTGCTTTACGGCCCGCCCGGGCTTGGAAAAACGACACTTGCGGCAATAATTGCAAACGAAATGGGCGGCAATCTGCGCATTACAAGCGGCCCCGCAATAACTCATGCGGGGGATCTTGCGGCATTGCTTTCAAACCTTGCCGAAGGCGACGTGCTTTTTATTGACGAGATTCACCGATTGAATGCAAACGTTGAGGAGATTCTCTATCCCGCAATGGAGGATTTTGCATACGACATAATTATCGGCAAGGGACCCTCCGCCAGATCGCTGCGGCTTGAACTGCCGAAATTCACCCTTGTGGGTGCAACAACGCGAATGGGGCTTTTGACCGCGCCGCTTCGCGACAGATTCGGAATAAAGGAACAGCTTGAGCTTTATACGCCTGAGGATTTGAAAGAAATCGTTGTTCGCAGCGCGGGCATACTCGATATTGAAATAACGGAGAACGGCGCACTTGAAATTGCATCGCGTTCAAGAGGAACTCCGCGAATCGCAAACAGGCTTTTGCGGCGTGTCCGCGACTTTGCACAGGTTCGCGCAAACGGCATTATTGACATTGAAACGGCAAAAAACGGGCTTGATATGCTTGCGATAGACGAACTCGGGCTTGACGCCGTTGACAGAAACATGCTGACGGCAATGATCGTGAAATTCGGCGGAAGACCTGTCGGATTGGATACAATTGCGGCGGCAACCGGTGAAGATGCTTCCACGATTGAGGATGTTTACGAACCGTATCTGCTGAGGCTCGGTTTCATTGCGCGCACGCCGCGCGGGCGGGTATTGCTTCCGGCGGGATATTCGCACATGGGCTATGCTCCGCCGCAGGACTCAAACGGACAGACTTCATTCATTTGACGGGAGTCCGAAGGCTTTTCGGCTGAGTTACGCTGTTTTCTCCGTTCGGAAGTGAACGGGTGGATAAAAATAACAACGGAGGGTTACACAATGATGAGCAAAAAAACAAAGGCGATGGAGCAGCAGCTTACCCAACTTGCGCAGGAAAACGATGCGCTGCGCGCACAGCTTGCGGCGGCGGGTGTTGAAATTGAAAACGTTAAAAGCGAGCTTGTAAAAACCGTCGGCGAACGCGACAGGTTCAGAAACGAATTGAACGGCGCACAGCTTGATTTGAGCAACGCCAAACGCCGCTTGGACGATTTCAGGCTGCGTCAGGAAGCAATTGTGAACGCTCTTACCGAAGCGCATAACACGCGTGAACGCATATTGAAGGAAGCAAACGCAAATGCGGATAGAATCGATGCCGAAGCGAAGCAGCGCAGAACGGATATTCTGAACAAAGCGCAGGCGGCACTTGAAAGCGCAAAAAAAGAAGCGGCTCAGCTGATTGCGGATGCAAAACGGGATGCCGCCGGCATTCGCGATGCCGCACAGAAGGATGCACAGCAGGTTACGGATACCGCCCTTGACGAGGCAACGGAATTGATCGCAGGCGCGAAAGCCGATGCCGAAAAGATGATGAACGAAGCTCAGGCTGCCGTTGACGAAAAACAGGCGCAGGTGGACGAGCTGAACTTTTCACTGAGCGAAAAGGCAAGGCTTGCGCTTGAACAGGCACAGAAATATGCTCAGATAATGGAATCACTTGCCGAACTGAATTTTGAAACGGCGGTTGAAGCACGATATGCGGAAAAATACGCCCCCGCCGCGGCAGAGCCCGAGAACAGCGGTGAATGCGCGGATGATGCCGATGAAACTTCACTGAGCGAAGCAAATCCGGACGCAGCGGATTCGAACGAAATGGATTTGAACGAAGCGAAGCAAGGCACAGAGTGCATAAGGGGCACTGACGATGCGGAAGCAATGCCTCCGTGCGGCCGCGAAAAAACATGCTGCTCCTGCGATAATGCGGAAGCGGTGTCGGATTCGGAAGCGCGGGATGCGGATGTTTGCGTACAGGAAAATACGGAACTGCCTAAAGAAACGGAAGATTCAAATCCCGAAACAGCGGATGAACCGAAAGAGCAGGCCGTCTGCTCCGTAACGGAAAACGGAGAGCCGGAGAATCACACAGATGCGGAAGGTGAAGCGGAAGACAAACCCGAAACGGCGGATCCTGCGGATGACGGTAATGAAAGAATCGAAACGTCGGAAGAATCCGAAAAATCGGTGAAGACAGAGAACGGTAGAAACACAAAATCGACCGAACCGGAATTTCCGGAAGAATACAGCAGCGCGGCGTCGCTGATGCGAAGCATTTATTCTATTGAAGGCAGGGATATCCCCGAGGATGCGGATGAAGAAGGCGAGTTGTACGATATCGGTGAAGGGACGCCGCTCACGATTCATCGGGATGAGGAAAACGGTGAGGAAACATTCTCGCTGCCCGTTGACCCGGATTTGCGCGATATCTTAAGAGATATAATGAAAAAATAACGCGTATTCGGCTGAAAACATGTGTGAAAGATGAAAAGTATGAATATTCTTGTTGTTAACGATGACGGATATACCGCGCCCGGCATTGCCGCACTGGTTCGTGAATTGCGCAAAGAGCATGATGTGTTTGTTTGCGCACCGAAGGAAAATCAGAGTGCGGTCGGGCACGGGCTGACTTTGAGAAGACTGCTGCATGCGGAAAAGGTTACGGTATTTGACGATGATGCGAAAAATTCCGAACGGGAATTGAAACCCGTAACCGCATTTTGGGTTGACGGCACACCTGCGGATTGTGTGCGCGTTGCACTCGGCAACCTTTCCGCAAAGCCGGATATTGTGATTTCCGGAATCAATCAGGCTCCGAACCTTGGCACGGATGTGCTGTATTCCGGCACCGTTTCCGCTGCGGAGGAGGCGGCAATGCTCGGTTACCGCGCCGTTGCGGTTTCGAGAGATACACTCGGAACGGACTATTTTGATGATGCGGCGGTTCATTTTTGCAGCAATATTGACCTGTTCCTCGGCTGCTTAACGGAAAGCCACAGGCTTTTGAACGTGAACTATCCCTATTTACCCGCGAATAAATATCGCGGAATACGAGTCGGGTATCTTGCAGAGCAGATTTATCCGATTGCCTATATCGAAATAAAGGACGAAAACGGAAGCATCGGCTATAAAACTCCGAGCAACAAGCTGACAAGCTGCGCCGAGCATGACACAACGGACGAAAAATTCGTTCGTGACGGATTCATCGCCGTGACTCCGCTTAAGTACGATATAACGGATTATGAGCGGCTTGAGCAGATTGCGGCATTTGCGGAAAGAACTTATTAAACGGCATTTTGCAAGTTTAAAAGTGAACCCATGGTTTAATATGCGGGATAAAGAGGGCGGATTATGAAAATCGGAGTTATCGGAGCAGGCGCGGCAGGACTTATTGCGGGCGCATTTGCGGCAAAAGGCGGTGCGAGAGTCGATATTATCGACAGAAACGAAAAAACGGGCAAAAAACTCTTTCTTACGGGAAAGGGCAGGTGCAATATCACCAATTCTGCCGATATAGATGCATTTCTGAAGAACGTGCCGCATAACGGCAGATTCCTTTACAGTGCGTTTGACGGATTTTTTAACGATGACATAATTGAACTGATAAACTCCTGCGGCGTTCGCACGAAACTTGAACGCGGCGGAAGATATTTTCCCGAAAGCGATAAGTCAAGCGATGTTATTCGCGCATTGCAGACCAATGCGGTGAGATGCGGAGCGAACATTGTGCTTAATTCACGGGTCTTGAGCGTTTCAAAGGCGGAAGACGGAGGGTTTCGACTTTGCCTTGAAAACGGACAACAAAAGTATTACGATGGAGTAATCATTGCAACGGGCGGGGTAAGCTATCCTTCAACGGGTTCAACCGGGGACGGCTACAGCTTTGCAGAGAGTCTCGGTCACACCGTTGCTGCACCGAAGCCGTCGCTCATACCGCTTGTTGTGAACGAGGCATGGGCGTGCGACTTGATGGGGCTTTCACTCAAAAACGTTGTTCTGCGCGCATATGCACCCGAAAAGAGTAAAAAAACAAAATCCGCCGAGCCATTTCCCGGGAAATATTCCGCAAATGAATCCGAAAGTGCCGAAAACGGCGGATATGCCTGCTCTGCGGCGGAGAATACGGCAAAAATCGAGAAGAAACAAAAAAAGCGCAAGCCGGTTTACGAAGAACTCGGAGAGATGTTGTTCACTCATTTCGGCGTTTCGGGCCCGCTTGTGCTCAGCGCAAGCAGCTATCTTGCGGATTCGCCCAACGGTGCATTGCTTGAAATTGACCTTAAGCCCGGATTGACGGCAGAGCAGCTTGATCTCCGCATTCTGCGGGATTTTGAAAAATACAAGCATAAACAGGTGCAGAATGCAATGTGCGATCTGCTTCCGCAAAGGCTTATCGATGCGGTTTTGCATGTTGCGGGTGTTGATGCCGAAACCACTGTGGATAACCTGACGCGTGAACAGCGGGGGGCCATTGTTCGAACCCTCAAATGCCTGCCGCTGACGGTGCGCGCGGCACGTCCCGTTGAAGAAGCGATAATCACGCGCGGAGGTGTGCTGATTAAAGAGATTAATCCGTCAACGATGGAGTCGCGAATTGTGCCAGGGCTGTATTTTGCAGGGGAAGTCATCGATGTTGATGCCTGTACGGGCGGATTCAATCTTCAGATTGCATGGTCAACCGGCTGTGCGGCGGGCAGAGCGGCGGCGGAAGCTCTTTAAACATATCCAACGCAAAATATTGCTTTAAAAGCACTGAAAACGGAGAAAAATATATGACTGCGGAACGAAGTGAATTTGCAAATTCGGGAAATACGGGAAACATCAGCATTGCTATAGACGGACCCGCGGGTGCGGGGAAGAGCACAATTGCAAAAGAAATCTCAAAAAGACTTTCAATAACTTATGTTGACACGGGCGCAATGTACAGAGCTATCGGACTCAAGGCAATGCGCATGGGGATTGACCCTGCCGACGTGCGGCACGTGGTTCCGATGCTCGACGGCACAAATGTTTCCATTGAGTATGTTGACGGCGTTCAGCATGTTCTTCTGGATGGGGAAGATGTTTCCGGGCTCATCCGCACGGAGGAAGTTTCACATTACGCCTCGGTTATAAGCACGATTCCGGAGGTTCGCAAAAAGCTTGTGGAATTGCAGCGTGCGCTTGCAAGGGTTCGCAATGTCGTTATGGACGGGCGCGATATATGTTCATATGTTCTGCCCGATGCAACGCATAAGTTTTTTGTTACTGCCGAGCCGGAAGTTCGCGCAGAGCGCCGCTATACTGAATACGAGGCGGCCGGAAAGCTGGACGGCAGGAGCTTTGACGATATTCTTTGTGAAATAAAACGCAGGGATGAGAGGGATTCAACGCGGGAGGCTGCGCCGCTCTGCCCGGCGGATGATGCAGTCGTTATCGACACAAGCGAAATGAATGTTGAAAGTGCGGTCGCGGCAGTGCTGGCGCATATCGGATAATGTGGAGCGGTTTTTTCGGAGGTTGAGAATGCTTTATATAATCGCATACATATTCTTTAAATGGCTGCTTTGGCTGATTTACAGACCGAAAGTGTTCGGCAATAAGAAAAACCTTAGGCTTAAGGGAGGCGTTATTTTTATTGCGAACCACAGAGCGTTGTACGATCCGCTGCTTTTGGTAGTCAGTTCACCGCGAATCATTCATTTTATGGCAAAAAAAGAGCTTTTCGACAACCCTGTGGGTCGAGTCTTTTTTAAGTCACTCTTCGTTTTTCCGGTAAATCGAAAAACAGCGGATATGAAATCAATCCGGCAGTCGCTGAAGCTCCTGCGTGAGGGCAAAGCATTCGGAATATTTCCGGAGGGCAGGCGTTCGGCAACGGACGGCATGGATGAGTTTGAAAAGGGCACGGCGTTTATTGCCGCAAAATCAGGCGCACCGATCGTTCCTATATATATTAATCCGAAAAAAAGCAGGTCGGGACGGTCGCTTCTGTATGTCGGAGACGTCATTCTTCCGGGAGAGATCGCCGAGCATTGCGACAGGCGAATGCTGAATGATGCAATAACAAACAGGATGCAGAACGAAATGGAAAAACTGAGTCTGCTCATGCGCAGCGAAACAGAGGGCAAAAATCGCACCGCAAGGGGCTGAAAGTCGAAATAATAGTAAAGAAATCGGAGATTACCGAAATTGAAAATCATTCTTGCAAAAAATGCAGGGTTTTGCTTCGGAGTGCGCCGTGCGGTGGAACTGACGGAGCAGACCGCGGCCAAGGTTGCCGAATCCGGCGGTGCGGCAAAAGTTTTCACCTTTGGCGAACTGATACACAATCGGGATGTTGTGAACCGGCTGCGTGAGGCCGGCATTGCGCCGATAGAGACACTCGACGAAGCGCAATGCGGGGATTACGTTATCATTCGCTCCCACGGAGTGCCGAAAGAGATTTATGAAGAGCTTGAAGCAAGAGGCATTAATTTCATCGATGCAACATGCCCCTTTGTTTCGAATATTCACAGAATCGTTTCGGATGCGTACGAGCGCGGTGAGCAGGTTTTTATTGTAGGCAATCCGGAACATCCGGAAACCGTCGGCATAAACGGACATTGCGGCAATTCGGCAATCTTTATCCGCGGGGAGGAGGAGCTTCAGAAACTTGAGGGCAGGAGCGGCAGCCTTGTGGTTCAAACAACGTTTGATTCCGAAACATTTGCTGCAATGCAGCGCATTATCGAACGAGAATACCCCCGCATTCGCGTGTTCAACAGCATATGCAGCACAACTTTTGAACGGCAGCGGGAGGCAGAGGAATTAAGCAAGAAATGTGATGTTATGCTTGTTTTGGGCGACAAACACAGCTCCAATACCCAAAAACTCAGAAAAATTTGTGAAAAAAATTGCAGAAATACCCTCAATGCCGCAAAAGAATGCGAAATTTCTCTTGATATATTTAAAAATAATGATATAATGGTAGGCGTAGTTGCCGGTGCATCGACACCGGATTCGATTATCAGGGAGGTTATCAACACAATGAGCGAACAGGATAAGGCTAATGTAAATTGCGAAGCCGCAACCGAAAACGCAGCTGCAAACGCAGCAACTATCGAGGAAAATGCCGTATTTGACGAAGAGGCGATCAACAAGACCATCGTCCGAATTCACGGCGGTCAGGTTCTGACGGGCACCGTCATTCAGATTGTTGACGGTGAAATCAGCGTCAGCATCGGATACAAGTCCGACGGATATATTCCTCGTTCCGAGTTCTCCAACGATCCCGATCTGGACCCCGCATCCCAGTACAAAGTGGGCGATCCCATCGAAGTTGAAGTTCTCAAAGTAAATGACGGCGAAGGCAATGTACTGCTCTCCCGTAAAAACGTCGAGAGCCAGAAGGCGTGGGAAGAATTCACCGCCAGCGCCGAATCCGAAGGAAAGGTTCTTGAAGGTACCTGCAAAGAAGCAATCAAGGGCGGCGTCATCGTTTCCCTCACCAACGGTGCAAGCGCATTCGTTCCCGCTTCTCAGGTTTCCACCAAATACGTTGCCGATCTTAAAGAATTCATCGGCAAACCCATGAAGATTAAAGTGCTTGAGGTTGACGCAAAGCGCAGGCGCATCATCGGCTCCGCAAAGGCAGTTCTCCTTGCCGAAGCAGAAGCTGCAAAGGAAGCGGTCTGGGACAGCCTCACTCCCGGCATGAAGGTCATGGGCACGGTTCGCAGGATCGTTGATTTCGGTGTGTTTGTTGACATCGGCGGCGTTGACGGCCTGCTGCATGTTACGCAGTGTGCTTGGGGCAGAATCAAGTCCCCCGCTGAGCTCTTCACCGTAAATCAGAAGATCGAAGTTGTCATCCGCGAAGTCGACAAGGAAAACAAAAAGATTTCCCTCGGCTACAAAGAGCTTCAGCCCAAGCCCTGGGCAACCGCAGACGAAAGATACCCCATCGGTTCATTCGTCGAGGGCAAGGTCGTTCGCATTGTTCCGTTCGGCGCATTCGTATCGCTTGAACCCACGATCGACGGTCTCATCCACATTTCCCAGGTTGGCATCAAGCGCGTTGCAAAGGTCGAGGATGAACTCGCAGTCGGCGACCGTGTACGCTGCAAGGTAGTCGAAGTTGACACTTCAAAGCGCCGCATCAGCCTCAGCCGCAGGGAAGCTCTCATCGAAGAGAATCCCGAGGAAGCAGAGCGCATCATGGCCGAAGAGCGCGAACAGCGTGAGCGTGAGCGCGCAGAGCGCAATGCAGAACGCAACGAAAAGCGCCAGCAGGAAGAGCAGACCCGCCGTGAGCAGGCAGCAGCACGCGAAGAACGCCGCCGTGAACGCGATGAGCGTCGTGCAGAACGCCGCCGCCGTGAGGAACCCGATTACGAGCTTCCTCCCGTTGAGTCCGCAACGACTTCTCTTGCATCTCTTCTCGGCAAGTTCGTTGCTTCTGACGACAACGAGTAATTAAAAAATACTTCGAACGTATTTACCTTTCCGTGGCTCAACCGCATTCTGTCAACAGATTTTGCGGTTGAAGCCCGCTGTTTGCCGAATGTGACAAACATAAAGCTGTGTTCACAGATTCATCTTTGAAACAAGCGTTTAAGCTGCCGCAGGGTTTTCCCGCGGCAGTTTCTTTTTTGTTTGCATACGAATTATTCGCAAAATCAGAAAAAACAAGTTCACACTTTGCCGCAAAGATCGGCTGCACTCACGGCATATTCACTGTGTTGAACACTATTTCGCCCTCCGAGATGCTTTTTCCGCATGTTTTGCGGTTGAAGTTTTTTTAATTGAGTGTTATAATTTGAAACGGAATAACACATAATCGGTCCGTGCGGGGCTTTTGTTCCGCACGAAGAAACAACAATAATCACTCAGGAGGCTGAAAATGGCTAAACTGTCCGTCACCGATGTTCCCGTAAAGGGCAAGCGCGTACTCGTTCGCGTTGATTTCAACGTTCCCCTTGATGAAAACCTTAATATCAGCGATGAAAGCAGGATTCTCGGCGCACTGCCGACGATTAAATATCTTGTTGAAAGCGGTGCAAAAACTTTCCTTTGCTCGCATCTGGGCAGGCCGAAGGGAAAAGTTGTTCCCGAAATGTCACTTGCACCTGTTGCAAAGCGGCTTGCGGAGCTTCTTCCGAATGTTAAAGTTGCATTCGCGTCCGATTCAGTGGGCGAGGATGCGAAAACAAAGGCTGAGCAACTCGGCGAGGGCGAAGTTCTTCTGCTTGAAAACCTTCGCTTCAACAAAGAGGAAGAGAAGAACGATCCAGAGTTTGCAAAGGCACTTGCATCCCTTGCGGATGTTTTTGTGTCCGATGCTTTCGGAACGGTTCACAGAGCACATGCTTCAACCGAGGGCGTTGCGCATTATCTGCCCGCCGTTTGCGGTTTCCTGATTGAAAAGGAGCTTTCCGTAATGGGCGGTGCGCTTGCAAATCCGGCGCGTCCCTTTGTTTCGATTCTCGGCGGCAAAAAGGTCGGCGACAAGATCGGCGTTATCAGAAATCTGCTCGACAAATGCGACACTCTGCTTATCGGCGGCGCAATGAGTTATACA
>ERZ808278.607-NODE-607-length-21624-cov-4.559368_pt1 | contig 21624 bp, 14 predicted proteins | sample MGYA00521239_ERZ808278 | MGnify/ENA primary metagenome ERZ808278 (study PRJEB31516, sample SAMN03275600) | gut metagenome | biome: mammalia-associated habitat; material: feces | host: Papio cynocephalus | place: Kenya | collected 2012-07-17 ... | reverse complement strand
ATATCTACCGTGTATGTACCGTAAAAATACCGTAGTTGTCGGCGTGAGGTCAGCGGGGGTTAGATAGAGGGGTAGCCGGTGGATTGCTTGATGTTTTTGTTGCGCTCGAGTTCGAGTTGGGGGATAGGCTGCACGTAACTCTCGTCACCTTTCCACGTGATAGGTCCGTGGGAGGTCTTCTCGTAGTACGCCGCCTCGTCGGCACCGATACGGTAGCGGCGCAGGTCGAACCACCATTGCCCTTCGGCAAAGAGTTCCGCCCAACGCTCATAACGGAGCGGGTTGTTTGCCAGCGGGTCGGTATCGAAATACGCGCGAGTGCGGTCGGAGAGTGAAGTATAATCGTAGGGGCAAGCCGCATCGGGATTGTAGCCATAGGCACGGCGGTGCACCTTGTTGACATACTCGAGGGCGGTAGCGGGAGCCTCGTCAGCCATCAGTTCGGCATAGAGCAGATAGATGTCCGCAAGGCGAATGATGTAGAAATTGCAGTTGGAGGATTCGTTCCAGCCATATTCTCCGCTTCCCATCTCAGTGCCACGGATATTGGTATATTTGCGGTGCTGCCATGCGAGACGGTCGGGACGATCGGTGATTTCGGAGGAACGGTTGTAGAGCGTGGTGCGCCCCTTGCCGTCAATGTATTCGTCCACGTAGGGTTGCCCTGCATTGAGCATCAGGCGCGGATCGACTTTCGTCGGGTCGTTTTTGAGGGCAAGAGCCTCGGCGCGGTAGTTAGGGGTATTGATTTTGTATGGGAAATTCTCCAACGAGCGGTTTGCATTGAAGTCGTAATCGGGGTTGAAGGTCAGACGCGGAACGGTATCGCCATAGAAATTCCAGAAGGCGAAACGGGCGATGTTGCGGTCGTGTACAAAGTTGTTGCCCCATTGCGACGACTTGGTAGAGATGATGACATCGTATTGCAGCGTGAGGGGGTCGGTTTTGTCTTCGCGTCCTTTGCGGAACTTGATATCCAAATTGACATACCACGGGGCATAGACCATCGGCATACCCGAGCCTGTGGTGTAGTTTGCCCACGGACCGTCCTGTTTGGAGTTGCTGGTCATGGTGAGTTCGTAGAGCGACTCGGCATTGTGTTCGTTGGCTTCGTTGCCGAAGAACATATCCTTGTATATCTCGCTGCTAACCAAGTGTTTGCCGCTGTTGTTGATAATATCTTCGAGGAGGGCTTTGGTCTTGTCGCGGTTCTCGGGGAAGATATAGAGCGACTGCATATAGATTTTGGCAAGCAGACCCTTTGCTGCCCATTCGGTGGCGCGGAACTCGTCCTCGGTATGCCCTTTGAGCAACTCAACCGCCTTGTTGCAGTCGTCAATCATAAACTGCCACGTATCGCGCACCGTCTCGCGGCTGAGTTTCAAGCCCTCGACATCGGAGATGACACGGTCGATCTTGGCGAAACCGAGTCCGTCGGGGTCAAGTTCGAAGAAAATCTGCGCATGCCAATATGCCAAAGCGCGGTTGAAATAACACTGCCCAAGGTCGTAGTCGAGGGTGGCGTTCTCATCAGTCTTGCCGTAATGCTCGCGGTAGAACTCAATGCCCTCAAGACCCGTGGACGCCAGTTTCATCCACTTGCAGAGGTCTGTGTAGGTGGTGGTAAGATAGCGCGAGTCGATGCCGGAGTAGTTGTCCTGCGAGAAAGCGCGCTCGTCGTAGGAGCCGTAGAGGTCGGTGGTATGGTCGTAGAGCCACACGCCCATCGGGAACCAATAGAAAGCGTAGGTACCAATGGCGTGGTCTTGGGCATACGCCGCCGTGACCAACTGGTCCACCTGCTCCATCGTGGCAGGGAAATTGGAGGTGCTAAGCGTCTGCGGGTTGGATATATCGAAGAAATCCTTGCAACCGGCGAGGGTGGCGGCTATGAGTAGGATGGCTATTGCTTGATTTTTCATATTGCTTGATTTTTAGGGGGGCTAGTTGTTCTAGTTAATCTAGGGTATCTAGTTGTTCTAGTTAATCTAGTTGTTCTAGGGTATCTATGTTCTTAGAAGGTTACGTCCAAGCCGAAAGAGAACAGGCGGGAAGGGAGGTAACGGTTCTGGGTGTCCACATTGTACATCAGGCTGTTGCCGCCGATTTCGGGGTCGATACCCGAGTACTTGGTGATAGTGAACAGGTTCTGTGCCGAGAAATAGATACGCAGTTTCTCCATCTTTGCCTTGCGGCTGTATTTCTGCGGGAGGGTGTAACCGAATGACAAGTTCTTGAGTTTCAGGTAGTCGCCTTTCTCCACCAGATAGCCCGACACGGTGGAGTAGTTCTTGTTGGCAGCACCGTCGCCGATGACCGAACCGCTCTCGTCGAGATAACCTACACGCGGGTCGGAAGTAACGGTGGTGTTACCCTTGCCAAAGCACGAGGTACCGAAGATAGCCGCTGTGGTGTTGTCGGACATAAACATATGGGTGTAGGGTTTGACAAGGTTCATGATGTCGAAGCCAAAGGCACCGTTGAAGACCAACGCGAGGTCGAAGCCCTTGTAGGCAAACGACATATTGATACCAATCGTCATCTTCGGCCACGGATTGCCGATATACTTACGGCTGGCGGCAGTAACGCGCCCTTGCCCGTTGTCGCTGTAGATGAGGTCGCCCACACCCGTGTTCTGACGCTGGTAGTAGATACCTATCTCCTTGCCGTCGGCATTGAGCGGCTGCCCGTTCTCGGCAAAGCCGTATTGGTGGTCGGGATTCTGCTCACGCCATTTATCAAGGGCATATTGGTTGTACTCGTCCACTTGCTCCTGATTTTGGAATATACCGAGCACCTCATAGCCATAGAAGAGCGACATCGGGTTGCCGTCCTCGGTGCGGGTCAGGAGCGGCCACGATGCGTCAGCACCTTTGTCGATAGTGGATGCGCCCGGCTTGTCGCCCACCTGCTTGACGAGGTTTTGGTTGAACGACATATTCACGCCGATGCTGTATTGGAAGTCCGCCTTGCGGTCCTGCCACCGGATGCTCACCTCGTGTCCCTGGTTCTCCACCAGCCCGGCATTGAAATAGACGGGTACAGTGTTGGCGGGGTCGTCGGACGAGAAATAGTAACTCATACCGCTTGTGAGGCAGAGCGCACCGCGGTAGAGCATATCGCGTGTCTGGCGGTTATAGTAGTCGTAAGTAAGGGTCAGGCGGTTGTTGAAGAAACCGAGGTCGATACCGGCGTCCACCTGGTTCACTTCCTCCCATTTGAGGTCTTCGTTGCCGAGGATAGCAATCCATGCGCCCGTCTGCCCAATCTCGCCATTGTCGAAAGCGTGCGACACACCCGACATCGAATAGGTGGACTGGTACATATACTGCGGGATATTGTCGTTACCAAGGATACCCCACGAAGCACGTATCTTCGCATTGGAGAGCCAGTCGGCAGCACTCGTTTCCTTGATGAAGTTCTCCTCGCTCATACGCCAACCGGCATTCACCGATGGGAAGAAGCCCCAGCGGTTCTTCTTGACAAAACGGTCGGACGCATCGGCACGGAAATTGACCACGAGGAGGTATTTGCTCTTGTAGTCGTAGTTCAAACGGGCAAACGCCGAACCGCGCCGCTCCTGCGGGATAGCATCGGAAGCGTCTTTGGTAGCCCCCGCCGAACCCAGTGCAATAGACGAAGCCACAGGGATGGGGAAACCGTAGGTGCTGACCGAGAGGTCGTAGCCGTCGTACTTCCACCACTCGGTACCTACCATCGCCTTGAAGCCGTGGTCGCCCCAACGCTCGTCGTAGGTCAGCACGGAGTTGAACATCAGTTTGAGGTTGGTGCCCGACTTGGAATCCAACTGACCGCCGTCCACGCCCACCTGAACGGGACCGAAGTCCATATACTCGGTGAAATAGCGTTTGGAGTAGGCACCGAGTGCGGCAGAACCGGTGGTGCGCCATGTGAGCCCCTTGACGAACTCCACATTCAAGTAGGCTTGGGCATTGACGTAGTAGTTGTTGTCCTGAATATCGTGGTATGCGGCTTCGAGACCGGCAAAGTTAGGCCCCGAACCGACCGAAGTGGGAGTCTGTGCGTAGTCGCCGTTCTCATCTTTCACTTCTGCCACCGGCACGGTACGGAAAGGCACCGTGTGGTTGTATATCGACGAATTGGTCGAGGGGTTGGTCTGCGTCATCGCGCCATACACCGACTCGCCTATCGAAACATGCTTGCCCGGTTTGTGGTCGAGGTTGGTGCGGAAGGAATAGCGGCGTGCACGCGTATCCATATAAGTACCTTTCTCGTCGAGGAAACCGATAGACATAAACATCTTGGTTTTCTCCGTGCCGCCACTGACCGACACGTTGTATTCCTGCTCGATACCCGTACCGAACATCACATTCATCCAGTCGGTATTCGGCAGTTCGCTTGCGCTCGTTGCACCCAGCAACTCAAGGGTATTGCCCGTACCCCATGCGTCACGGGCACGAATCCAGTCCTCGGTACCGAGGAGTTGGATATTCGAATTGATATTGCGCCAACCCACACGGGCATTCACGTCCACCTGTGTGCGCTCGGCGCGACCTTTCTTGGTAGTGATAAGAATGACACCACCCGCAGCCTGCGAACCGTAGATAGCCGCCGATCCTGCATCTTTCAGCACCTCGATAGACTCCACATCGCGCATATTGAAGTTAAAGCCCGCGTCCTGTGCCACACCGTCCACCACGTAGAGCGGAGCCATACCGTTGAGCGACCCCGCACCGCGAATCATAATCTCGGCTGCCTCACCCGGCGAACCGCTACCCTTGGTAACCGTTACACCCGCAGCCAGACCCTGCAGCGACTCGGCAAGCGACTTGGAGGAGAAATCGGCAATCTCTTTGGACGACACCGACGAGATACTGCCCGTTACGTCGCTGCGCTTCTGCGTACCGTAACCAATCACCACCACATCGTCCAGCACCTCCACATCTTCCTGCAGCGTAACGTTGTAAACCGACTGACCGGCAGCCACCTTGATATTCTGCGACTTATAGCCGACATAGGACACCACCACCTGTTTGCCTGCGGCAACGTCCAGCATGTAGTGTCCGTCGAGGTCGGTAATCGTACCGTTGCTTGTACCGGCTTCGGCTATACTGGCACCGATAACAGGCTCGCCTTTCGAGTCCGTTACCACGCCTTCTATTGGCATTGCCTGCAACGCCACCGCCGCAGCCAGACCTGCCATACACAAAAATACTCTATGAAAGATGTGCTTCATACGTGTATCTATATAAGGTTCGTAAATAAATAATAATTCTACAATGTATTCCCCTTTACCGGACCCGTCTTGCTTTGAGCCCCTCCCTTGGAGGGGTTGGGGAGGTCTCGTGTCTTTCCCGAGTCTTCATCGGGTTATTAACGGGTTGTTATCGGGTTATTAACGGGTTGTTCAGCAAGGGATAAGCAAGGAATAGGCTATGGATAAGCCGCTCCTTGACACCCCAAACCAAGAAAATGCCCAATGCCTTTCCGGCATTGAGCATTCACTTCCTGCATCAATCACTTAACCACTGCACCCAGAGCGTTATACTTCACGCCGTTGCTCAGGATATACAACTGACCGTTCTCCACGAACTTGCCGTTCTTCTTGGCATCTGCTGTTTTCACATCCTCTACAGCGGTTGCGAGTACGCACGGAGCGGCATAGCCTTGCTCTGCAAAACCGAACATCGGCTCATCAAAGTCATCACCGTAGAAATCATCACTTGTCTTGGTGCCTGTGTACTTTGCAAATGCAAAGAGACAGTCAGCATCGGGAGCCTGTGTGGTGGCAATCTCCTGACTTTCCCACATCCACCAACCGGCACCGGCCTCTTCTGCGGTAAACTCAAAGCCGAATATCTGACCATAAACATACAGAACAGAGTCCGTCTTGGTAACCTCCGCAGCCAACTTATCTTTGTCCGTGAAGATTTGGGCATAGTTCACGGTCATACCGTAGATATTACCACTAATTTGTTTCAAACGGTTGGTATTGCCGTTTACATCACCCTTGCTGGTCCACTTGTTGATAGCGATACCACGGGTTGCGCCTTCTGCAGTAGGGGTACCCTTTACGAAATCCTCAAGCCATGTGCCGGTGATATCCACTGCAAATGTAAAGGTCTCGTCAACCTCCATGTCGTTAGCGGCTGCAAATTCGCCTTTCGCGCAATCGTACTTCACAATGTAACGACCATCGGCACCAACGGGGTTGTTGAGCGTGTGAGCAGCAGCGCTCAGACTTACCAAAGCGGCAGCAAGAACAAAAGTAATCTTTTTCATGATTATAAAAATTTAGTTGTTAAATAAAAAGTTGTGTCTCCACCTCCAATGTGTACATCGTCCCAAGTGAGACTGCACATTTTCGTTTTGACGGTGCAAAGGTACTACAACCCCTATATATCCCGAAATGATATGGTAAGAATATAGATAAAATCACTCCAGTTTGTTGAATGTATTATACATAGTATAATAACACATTCGTATATGGAATTTTTATATAGATTATTTATAGCCTGTATTTACCCTGTTTTTTATCTAAATCACCCCCACACGAAACCCGCATTTGGAGGTATCGGAAAAAACGTGTAACTTTGCACAAGCATTTCCGGTTAGGAACTGCTGTCCGTAACAAAAATATAAATCTGTCATACCGAATATGAACCATCAGACACTCATTCTGTTCGTCTCAGTCATTGCACTCAGTGCTGTACCCGTATCAAACTACGCCCAAACCGTCTCCGCGGAGGGCAGCCACGTGTACGACTTTCCTACCGACACCCTCCGCCGAGGCTACTACAACCGTCCCTACGAGCGGTACGAGGCAGAACCTGACCATTGCCTGACCAACGGCACTTTCCTTGCCGCAAGTGAAGACCAACGCACCCTGCAATCGGAAGCCTCTCACCAACAAGCCCTTCAACTCACTGCCAAGGGCGACTATGTGGCGTGGGTAGTCAACCGCGCGGGCGACGGACTCACCATACGTTTCTCCCTGCCCGACAACGAACAAGGCACGGGCACCACAGGCAACCTTGCCGTCTATGCGGGCGAAGAACAAGTCGGCACTCTCGCACTCAACAGTTACTGGGCGTGGCAGTATTGCACAGGCAACTACCCAGACAACACACCAAAGACCAATTGCATCATACGCATGAAGTTTGACGAGACGCACCTCCGTCTCTCCCGACCCGTTGAGACCGGCGAGACACTCCGCTTGGTTAAGACCGACGACCATACCACACCTTATACTATCGACTTTATCGAACTCGAACCTGTACCCGCACCTGTCCGATACGAGGACATCACCGGCGACAAGGTGCAGTACACAGGCGGCTCACTGCTTGACTTTATTAACGCCAATACCGGCAAGACCATCTATATCCCCGAAGGACGTTGGGAGTGCGGCAAACGCCTGTATATCAACAAGGATAACACCTCTATCATCGGAGCGGGCGAATGGTACACCGAAATCTTCTTCTCGGCACCGTCCGACAATGCCGCCACCTACCACCAGCGCGGCATAGAGGTCAGCGGTAGCAACACCCGCGTCGAGGGACTCTATCTCAACACCATCAATAACCAACGCTACTACCAAGCCAACTCTTCCTATCAGGTCGGCAAAGCCTTTATGGGGGCGTGGGGCAAGAACAGCGTTATCCGCCACTGTTGGGCGGAGCACTTTGAGTGCGGGGCTTGGATAGCCGACTACTCGGGTATCGGTTCGCAGAACTTACTGGTAGAGCATTGCCGCTTTCGCAACAACTATGCCGACGGCATCAATTGCTCACATGGTTCCAACGGGCACACCATTCGATATTGTTCTTTTCGCAACAACGGAGACGATGATATGGCATCGTGGACCACAACCCGTATGTGCAAGCACATCACCTTCGAGTACTGCACGGCGGAGAACAACTGGAGGGCTTCCTCACTTGGCTTCTTCGGCGGCACAGGGCATACCGCACACCACATTGCCATATTCGACGGGCTTGAGTCAGGCGCACGGGTGAATGCTGACTTCGACGGGCGTGGCTTCAGCACCACCGAGAATATCTTTCTCCACAACATCACTATCGTTCACTGCGGCTGTACCTCAGGAACAAAAGGCACATCGGGTGACTTCTGGGGCAACCGCCAAGGTGCACTCAATATCGGCGGCACATCGCGCTACGACGTTCGCAACGTCCATCTCGACAGTATCACCATCCTCGACTCACGCGACAACGCAATCAGCATCATCGGTGGTGCACATTCCGTCACAGGACTCAGCATCCAAAACACATACATCCGCAATGCGGTCTGCGGCATCAGTTTCTCCGCAGCCAAAGGCGACGGCACCTGGTGCAATATCCTCTTCGATAATGTCAGCCGTCCTGTAGGAGCCTACAACAGCCAATGGACATGGACGGAGTCAGGCAACTGCGCCACCTCCCTACCCGTTATGCCGGACTTGCCCGAAGGCGATGCACGTATCTACGACCTCATGGGGCGACCCTGCGGCACGCTCAAGCATGACTACTCCCGCCTGTGCACAGGCATCTACGTCATCTGCAGCGAACAAGGCACATACAAAATCTTTATCCCATGAAGCGCACCACGTTCCTTTGTCTGCTCTTTGCCGCAGCCGCTCTGTGCCCTTGCGCGTACGCTTTCACCACAGAGGATATCGCTCTCCTTGAGGCGGAACTGTCCCTCAAAGACGAATACCAATCCGCCAAGCAACAGCGTATCGACTCTTTGCGCCACGCACCGTGCAGCACCTACGACAGGCTTCTGTCCCTTACCCTTGAGTATCAGTCCTATTCCTACGACACTGCCACAGTCTATGTGGAGAAACTCATAGACGAAGCCATGCACCTCCACTCCCACGAGAAGATGGTGCAGGCACGCACACGCCATGCTTTCGTGTTTCTCTCATCAGGCTTGTTCAAGGAGAGTGCCGATGTACTCGAAGATATGACGGGCGTGGGCCAATGCCCGCGCGACATTCAGGCGGACTACTACATCACGTATTCGCGTCTGCTCTACGACATGGCGGACTACACCCACGGACAACTCGCCACCGATTACCGCACACAAGGCTACCGCATGAGCGAACAAGCCCTTGCCCTTATCCCACCGCAGGACACGGTACGCTACTGGTCCACCGCAGCCCAATACGCCATGAAGCAGGACGATGAGACACTTGCCATCGAGCGTTTCGAACGGGCACTCGCATGCTCCACCATCTCCGAGCACGACCGTGCCATAGCCTACTCCTCGATGGGCTATCTCTATCAGGCACTGCAAGACACTGTCCGCTCCGAGCATTATTGGGTATTGGCTGCCGTTGCCGACTTGCGCAGTTGCACCAAAGAAGCCATTGCCATGAGCATCGTGGCACAACTCATGTACGACCACGGCGACATCAACCATGCCGCCCGATACATACAGCAGGCCATGGACGATGCGCAGTTCTACAATGCCCGACACCGTCAGTTATCCATAGGACGCATTATTCCTATCATCGAGCAACAGCAACTGCACACCATGCAGGAGCAGGCGCACAGTATCACGCGTCTTAACATCTATCTCTACATACTTTTGACGGGATTGCTCATTACCTTTCTGCTGCTCTACAACCGCCATCGGGCTTTGCGCCGTACAGAACAGGTGATACAGCAGTCCAACCTGCAACTCACCGAAGCGAACCGTATCAAGGAGGAGTGTATAGCCACATTCTTGTGCAATGAGAGCAGTGTGTATAGTAAGTTGGAGAAATACCAACGCTATGTCAAGCGTCGTGCACAGGACCGCCGTATGGACGAACTGCAGTTGGTGCCGCAATATGCCGATGTGCGTATGCTCCGCAACGACTTCTACAAGCGGTTCGACACCATGTTTCTGCACATATATCCCGACTTTGTGGAGCGGTTCAACGCCCTCTTGCGTCCTGATAGTCAAATCACCCCGCGCCAAGGCGAACTTCTCAACGCGGAGTTGCGTATCTTTGCCCTTATGCGTCTCGGTATCACCGACAACCAACAGATAGCCAATCTCCTCGACTACTCGGTGAATACCATATACACCTACAAGACCCGCATCAACAACAGCACCGATCTCCCGCAGGACACCTTCCGCCGTCGCCTGATGGAGATATAAGGGAGCCTACAGGATGTCTCTGACGGCTGCCAAACTATGGACAATGTACGTGGCGGATTCGCCGTCGGGGAGAGGAGTGGTGGCGGGACGAATCCAGAGTTGGTCGATATGGGCACGTTGGGCACCCTGTATGTCAGAGTACCAGGAGTCGCCAACCATAACGGCTTCGTCGGCACGGATGCCGTTGCGCTCCAAAGCCACTTCGTAGATGTGCGGGTTGGGCTTCTGGCAGCCTACCTCTTCACTCAAGACGATGTGGGTGAACAAATCCTGCAAGCCACTGCGGGCAATCTTCTCGTATTGCACTTCGATAAAGCCGTTGCTGACGATGGTCAGCGGATAACGAGCGGCAAGATAGCGCACCATCTCCTCTGCGTCGGGGAGAAGGGCGAAGTGCTGTGTGGTGAGGATAAGGAAATCGTCACTCATGCGGCGGGCAAGGTTCTGCAACGGGCGGGACTGCACGAGCACAGGGCTGCCGCCGAGGGCTTGTACGAGAGGCCAAAGGAAACGGTCGATGCGCAGGAAGTCTTTGGTGACTTCGTCCTCGCCGTAGCGGTGCCACAACTCAATATTGTGCGGATGGTAGAGGGAGAAGAAGTCATCAAATGAGTCAAAGAACTCGGAGAGATGGTACTTGGTGTACATCTCTTGCAAGGACAGACGCGCCGCATTCGCGAAATCGCCTATTGTATCATCCCAATCCAGAAAGACACATTTGTACTGCTTGTCGGACATATCGGTATTAGAATAGCGAGGGCTGGTCGGACGGGATGTATGGGGTTTTGCCGAGGTGGCGGTAGGCGAGTTCGGTGGTTTCGCGACCACGAGGGGTGCGCTTGATGAAGCCCTCCTTAATAAGATAGGGTTCATAGACATCCTCTATGGTACCCGGGTCTTCACCCATCGCCGTGGCAATGGTATTGAGCCCGACAGGTCCGCCACGGAACTTGTCGATGATGGTGTTGAGGAGTTTGTTGTCTATCTCATCGAGTCCGAAAGTGTCGATATTGAGTGCCTCGAGGGCATATTGTGCAATGTCAAGGTCTATGCTGCCGTTGCCTTTGACCTGCGCGAAGTCCCGCACACGGCGCAGGAGAGCATTGGCAATACGCGGCGTACCACGACTGCGACGTGCTATCTCGCCTGCGGCATGGCTGTCGATAGAGATGCCGAGAAGCCGGGCACTGCGTGTTACGATGCCCGCAAGGATGTCGGCATCGTAGTACTCGAGATGGCAGTTGATGCCGAAACGGGCACGCAAAGGGCTGGTCAGCAGACCGCTACGGGTGGTGGCACCAATGAGCGTGAAATGGTTGAGGTCAATCTGAATGGTGCGCGCCGACGGTCCTTTGTCTATCATAATATCAATACGGTAGTCCTCCATGGCTGAGTACAGGTACTCCTCGACAATGGGGGAGAGCCGGTGAATCTCGTCAATGAAAAGGACATCGTTCTCGTCGAGAGAGGTGAGGAGTCCCGCAAGGTCGCCGGGCTTGTCGAGCACAGGACCGGAAGTGACTTTGAAGCCTACGCCCAACTCGTTGGCAATGATGTTGCTAAGGGTGGTTTTGCCCAGCCCCGGAGGTCCGAAAAGGAGTACGTGGTCCAGGCTTTCGTGCCGAAGACGTGCCGCCTGCACAAAGATACGCAGGTTGCTGACAATCTTGGATTGTCCCGCAAAATCGGCAAAACGGAGCGGGCGGAGTGCGTTGTCCTGCTCCTTCTCCGTCATCTGTTCACGTATATCGAAATCGTTGTCTGTCATGTAGTTACGTCTCTGAATAGTTCTTCTAATTGCTTTACTCCGCCGATGTCCGCCATAAGGCGGTCGGCACGTATGCAGCCGTGGTCGATGATGATGACGCGACTGCACATCTCGGCTACCTCTTGGAGTATGTGTGTGGAGAGTATAACCATGCGGTTGGTGCCCGCAGTGCGTATGAGGGTGCGTATATCCTCCAACTGATTGGGGTCGAGACCTGTGGTGGGCTCGTCGAGAATCAACAGTTCGGGGTCGCCGATGAGTGCCTGCGCCAGCCCGACACGCTGCCGGTAACCCTTGGAGAGTTCGCCGATGCGTTTGTTGGCCTCGGGGGTGAGTCCCACGCGGGTAATGAGTTGCTCCACGCAATCCATTTGTGCCTTTGCGCGCAGGGACGGCATACGCAGGCGCACGAAGAACAGGAGGTACTCGCGCACATACATCTCGTCATAGAGGGGGTTCTGCTCGGGTAGGTAGCCGATTGTGGCGGGGACTTCGAGAGGGGGGGGAGCGGTCGGCGCAACGGGTTTGCGGGGCTTGTTCGGGCGGTCGGCATCCCATACGCCGACGAGGATTTTCATGAGGGTGGACTTGCCCGCACCATTGGGACCCAGCAGCCCAACGACCTCACCATCACGGATAGTGAGATTGATATCGGATAGCACGTGCTGCCTGCCGATGTGCTTGTCGAGATGTTGGACTTTTATTGGCATAAGCGGCTGCAAATATACTGCTTTTTTCTCACATTCGCAAGCAGTTCAGCCATTTCGCGGTGCATAGTCAGTAAGGGGTGATAATGGGAATGCAAAGCCCCGCGGGGAAGCATTAAGAAATAATAACAATCTAACAAAAACAGCCTTGTATGCTTCCTACAAGATCGGCTTAATCACATACTAATCACATACTAATCACATACTAACCACATACTATTAACATAGTTTTACTTCGACATGCTTTCGAGGTTTACACGAGGGGGCGGCAGTCGGAATGTGATTGGCGTAATGTACGTGTATGTAGTTGGTGTAGTTTACGTAGTCGGTACTTGTTATTTGCTACGTGAACAGAGTAAAGACCTATTAGCGGGGAATGTAGTCACCACGACCGCCCAATGAGACATTGACATTGGTGCTGATACAAAAACTCTGCATAAGGAAATCGGACTCAAGGCGGGTCTCAACGGTTTGAGGTTCAATATATTGTTTCATACTACTCTTGATAAAATGGTTATACATCCGCTATCTGGCAAGTTGTTCTCTATCTGATGAGTACTCCATGCGGTTCGGGGTAGGAATACTACTCTACCACCTGCCCCTGCAGGTTGTATTTGTGCCCGCCACGGAGAATAAAGATTCGTCCGTTTTCAAAGACTTTTTGCGGGTTTTCTGCGGTAATTATTTGAATATCATTGATATCCGTAGGCGTTTCACCATCCATTACCACACGTGCACGGAGCCCTTGCGTATTATTCAATGAGGAGGGTAATGTGAAGTATGCACGGAAACCATTGGAAATGACATTTCCTTGCGGCTGATAGAGCGTGTTGTCAGGTCCGAGATACCAACTATCACCCGGCACTTGAGCAGGCGCATAGATGCCCGTCATGGAGACAAGTTTGTCGGGCGTGGTAATCGTTGGTTTTGTATCTGATTGATATTTAATTGCTACACCCCTAAAAATGGGGGGGGTAAGGCTATTCGCAGGCTTAAACAGATAAGGAGTATTTGCTGTGATTGTGGAAGCAGATGCAAAATGGATATACAATAACTGCTCGGAACATTTGTCTGCATACTCCAACTGCATCAAAGCACAATCCCCCAAAGACTCGGCAATTTGCTTTTCCGATAAATCAAAGGGCAGACAAAGGGTGTACCAAGCACCGTCGGCAGCAAAAGAACGTCTCAATTCAACCATGTCAATAGTTTGTTGGTCCAAACTCTCTAACTTATCCTTTATCTGAGCGTTAGTTTCCTCCAAAACAGCCAAACTACATCTACTCTTGAATGGAAAAACATTACCATTCCAAAGTTCTGCGTTTTGATACTCGCCCATCGTCTCAAAAGGAGTATACAACGTTACTTTAGTGGCATTATGATGCTCATCACCTATTTGCCATGGCAATACTTTTTTAGTAGGAGGAACCTGTGCATAACACACTAGTTTCTCCAATGCGGTACAATTGTAAAACGCATAATACCCCATAACCTTCAACGCACTAGGAAGGAATATCTCGCGGAGAGATAGGCAACCTTCAAAAGCATAAGTCCCTAGTGCCTCAACTGTTTCGGGAACACTATATATTACATCACTTTTAGATGCAGGATAGGCTATTAGAAAAGTTTCTGCATGATTCAACAATACCCCATCTTTACTAACATAGTGCTGATTACCCTGATTTACTATAATCTCCCTTAATTTAGGAGTATTATGAAAAGCATTAGATTCTCCATAGTATCCATAATTCTCCTCCATACTGACTATCGTTGCAGGAATAGTAACTGAAATAAGATTTTCTGCTTGATTAAAAGCATTGAAAGCAATAACCGTCACAGAATACTGCATTCCATTGTGATTGACAGAAGATGGTATTTCACACTTCTCTAAATTAGAGTAATTCCCTGCTCCCACTATCTGTGCCACGACCTTCACAGTTTTGTCTGTTTCTGAAATGATTTCATAGTTCAGACCATTTACAATAAAGGTCTCTGCAAATATGTTCAGTGCCACAAACAATGAAAATAATACACAAAGGAACTTTCTATTCATAAAGGGTCAAGATTAGTTTATTTTATTACATTTATATTTACACATTTCTACATAGGGGTACAAATATCCGTGCAACGTTGTACCGCAAAAAGTATGCCAAAAAAAAGAACCACGTGTGCAGTGCAAAAGCAATACACACGCAGTGAGACAACCAGACCTATACCCGATTTACCTGCTACTCCGCCTGATAAATGGCGTAGAACGTGAGGTTGCCATTCACCGTCTGTGTGCCAGTGGTGGTGAAGAGGTCTGCGGGCAGGACAAATGGGTCGTAGTAGCCATCGTGGGTTGTCCAGCCGATGAACTGCATACCTTCGCAGGCTGTTGCCTCGGCAGTAGGCAGGCGGAGGAGTTCGCCCTCATCGTAGCCCTGCTCCTCGAGGAGTTCGCCATCAGCCATCCAACGGACGGTGTAGGGTTTGGCGGGTGCTACGGCAGGGATAACCAAGATTTCCACATCGCCTGTGACAGCGGGAATGGTGAGGATATGGTCGGTGTAGGTGAAGTCGGTGCCCATGGTGAGTGTAGTGCCGCCCATAGTAACATCAAGGTGGTCGGCGGTGGAGATGATATAGCCGTTGGCAGGCGTGATGGTCAAGGTGAGGGGTTCGCCCTTCTTGACGGTGCCGCTCTCGGAGGAGACGGTGCAGTGCTCATAAGCGACCTCGTAGTCCCATGTGGTGGCATTGGGGTCTTTGATGTAGGTGAGCGAGATGATGCCGTCGGTCTCGGTGATATTGGAGAGGGGCTTGCCCGCGATGGTCGTGGAGGTCTTGCGGGTTGTGCCGGGGAAGGGGTCGCGGGCTTGCCCGATTTTGGTCTTGCTGCCCGATGCGGAGATGACGGTGTAGCGCGGGCTGTTGGCGGTGTTGTTGGGCTCGTTGCTGTCCCAAACCGTCTGGCTGTAGTTGACGTACCAGACGAGGAGTCCGTGCCCCGGGAGGTGGGTGTCCCAGCCCGACTGCTGACGGTTCTCAATGTAGTAGTTGACGCCCGTGGTGGTAGCCGATTGGAGGGTGTTGGCCGTGTTGAGTTGGTAGGCGATATGGGTGTCGGCTCCCGCAGCTGGAATGGTCAGGGAGCCCTGTGTGTTGCCGATGTTTTTGGGCGTCTGCCAACCGAAGAAATACTTCTCGTGTATGCTGTAGTTGGGCGGATAGTTGCCGTCGCCATTGTAAGAACCGTAGTCCATAATGTCCCATTCGCCTGGGGTCCGCCCGTCATCGGAGTTGGTTCCGTCGCCGGTGTCGTAGTAGTCGGGCAGACCGAGGACGTGGCTGAACTCGTGGCAGAGCGTGCCGATGCCGTTGCGTTTGCCCGTAGAACCGTTGAGTTCGCCGGAGCAAGCGTAGTTGTTGATGTAGAGCCCGTCTACTTTGCATTGCGCCTTGGTGTAGGTGCAGTTTTTATAGTAGATAGCAGACTCGATGTCCCAGTTGTGCGGCCAGATGGTGTTGGTGCTACCGCCGTCGGCTTCGCCCTTGCCGGCATAGATGATATAGACGAAATCGACATATCCGTCGTTGTCATTGTCGTACTTGGTGAAGTCCACACCGAACTGCGTGTCAGCGAGTTTGCAGGCTTCGATAATCATGTCGCCAGGGTACATATCGTTGCCTTTGCTATCGTTTTTGCCGTAGTAGGCGTAGTTCTTGGTGAGGGTTACGGGGCCGACCACGTCGAAGGTGGGTGTGTAGGCTCCGTGGGATTGGTCGATGAAGTACTTGCGCGCCGAGCCGTAAGCCCCGTTGTAGGTGTAGGAGTCGGCGTTCATCATCTTGTCCATCTCCGCCTGTGTGTTGGCGGACTGGTACTTGGAGTCCTTGAAATTGACGAGGATGAACAGTCCGCGGGGTGCGAGGTTGATACTTCCGACCTTGTTCGGACGGCTTTGCCGTTTGGGCGATGCCTTGCGGCGTGCAGCGATGGTCTGCGGGGAGGGTTGGTTTTCGACCACTTGCCAGTAGCCATTGGTGTTCTCGCGGACGATGTCGCCTGCGCGGTTGGTGTAAAAATGGTAGAACTCGTCACCGTTGAGACGCACCTCGATGGTGGTGCCGTCGGGTTGGGTCTTGGTTTGCCAGCCGCGGTAGGCGGGGACTGCAAATATGGATGTGGCAGACAGGAGGAGTGCCCATAAGATGATATTCGATTTCATTGCTGTATGATGTAAAACATTGATTATATTGAAAGCAGGGTGTCTTTTGAACGGACGGCTACGCCGTATTATCACCAATCAGACATAAATTTTATGATAGCAATATATCAAACTGACGCTAACAGTCCGTTAGTTTTCGTTGGATTGTTCACGCCCTATGGTGTCGTAGGTTTTGCCGTCCACAATGATATACAGGTAGCCGTCGCGCAGCACTTTGGTGGCGGTGGTGCGGATAATCGGGGTGTCTATGCCAGACTCAGTGGGGGTCTCTTTCCACTGCGGGACGAGTGCGACATCTGCCGCAGGCATGGTGAACGGGTCGCCAGCCTGATAGATTTTGCCGTCGTACAGCCAACCGGCAAAGGTATGCCCCTCTTTGGTCGGGGTGCCGGTGGATAAGGTGATGACTTCGCCCTCTTGGCAGTTTTTGCCGCCCAAGCAACGGGTGGTGTTGCCCGCAAAGCCCTCATACATAAAGGTATAGCCTGCGGGTTTGTCCAAGCGGTAGAGTTGCGGGAGGAGCATTACAGTGCTGGTAGTTGATGTATAGGTAGTGAAACGCGGGCTGGTGACATTGTAGAGGAAGCGTCCGCAACTGCTTGTGGTGCTTTGGATAGTGGCAGTGCCATCGCGGGATATGCTGATGTTCCATGTGGTGGTGCCACTGCCCCATGCTATTGTCTTCACGGTCTTAACTCCGAGCAGTTTGCCAGTTGTGTTGGAGAGCGTCCATGCGCCTTCTTTGCCGCCCAGCGTGAGAATGACGGTTTCAGAGCCAAGAGAAGTGATATCGTCACCAGAGAATGTGGAGGAAGCCACATTCATAAAGTCTTTGCCGCTCGCAATGTCGGCAGCGGTTGCACTTTTGCTGCTGCAAGCAAGTACAAGTTGGTCGCCCGCTTGGAGCGTGGAGGCATCGGTTACCAATCGCCACGTGTCGGCATACATATAGTGTGTAGTGCCAAACAATAGTGCACACAATGTACCCAATAAAAGTTTTTTCATGATGTATATTTTGTTATCTGTATTTATTTTCTGTTATATCTCCCAACATAGAGAGGTAACTCTCGTAGCGGGAGAAGGCTATATTGCCATTCTTGACCGCCTCGCAGACGGCACAGCCCGGTTCGTCGATATGGACGCAATCCGAATAGCGGCAGTCACGACCGACACGGAATATCTCGCGGAAGTAATGCCCTACCTCTTCGCGCTGCATATCCAAGACACCAAAACCCTTGATGCCCGGGGTGTCGATGAGCCATGAGACTCCCCCCGTCCCCCTCAGAGAGGGGGCTGGGAGCGGGTACATCTCGGAGAAGGTGGTGGTGTGCATACCTTTGTTGTGGGCGGTGGAGATGGTACCCGTGCGGGTGACTTCGCGCCCCAAGATTGCGTTCAAAAGGGTGGATTTGCCTACGCCGGAGTTGCCGGAGAGGAGAGAGACTCTTCCTATCTCTATGGGGACTCCCCCTAACCCCATTAAGACTCCCCCTAGCCCCCTCAAAGAGGGGGGATTCATATCGGGTGAAGGGTGTTTGCCCTCCTGTGTAAAGGTATTGAGTAAGGCTCGGAAGTCTTCACTATCCGTATCCAATGCCGAGATGGCGTAGGTCTTATAGCCAATGCTCTCATAAAGTGTGCGGAGGTCGGATAATTGCTGCCGCTCGTTGTCGGTGAGCAGGTCCACCTTATTAAATATAAGGCACGCAGGCACGCGATATGCCTCGCAGGTTGCCAAGAAGCGGTCGATGAAGGTGGTGGAGGTCTTGGGGTGGTTGATTGTGACCATCAGTGCCGCCAAGTCGATGTTCGCTGCCAAGATATGCGACTCGTGACTGAGGTTGGTACTGCGCCGGATGATATAGTTCCGACGGTCATAGACCTCTGTAATCCAATGCGTTGCGTCGCCTTGTGCCGATGTATCCCCTTTCACCACCTCCACATAGTCGCCTATGGCTACGGGGTTCGTGGAGCGGATACCACGGATACGGAAATTGCCTTTCACGCGGCAATCCAACGTGGTGCCGTCCGAGAACCAAACACCGTAACTGGTGCCTGTGGATTTTATAACGAGTCCTTTCATATCAGAATGCCTCCGTTGCCGTGAGGTAGAAACTATACGCCTTTGCCGTGTCCCAGCGCGGGTCCACGTTGCTGCGCGCGAGGTCGAAACGGATGTTCACCTTGGCGCGGTTGATACTCATACGCAGTCCGAGTCCGTAACTGATTTTCGGCACAGCCCATTGCCAGTCGTGAATGTCGTACACATCGCCTATGCCCGCGAACACCGTGGCGCGGAAGATACTCCATATAGGGATACGCATTTCGGTTTGCAGTGCAAGCATCAGGTCGTTGCGGAACATGCTCTTGTTGATACCGCGCAGTCCGTCCTGTCCGCCCAGTCCGGGCAACATCGGGTACGGTGTATCGCCTGCCGACAAGGCACATTGGCTGCGGAACTGCCATGCCCACGTGAAGTCATAAGGCAGGGGAACAAACTGACGCAAGTCGATGTGCAGCATTGTGATACGCGCGCTGCTGCCGAGGGCTTTCTCATAGTGTGTGAGGGCGGCTTTGAAGAATAGTCCGCGGGTGGGGTAATAGACTCGGTCGCGGGTGTCGTACTGCGCCACTATGCCCAATCCCCATTGCGTGGAGATGGGGTGTGCCGTCAGGGAGTCGGGCAGTCCCGTCCGCTGGTGCTGAAAGTCGAACAAGGGTCCTACTGACCAATTGCCGCCTACCGATATGCGCGTCTGCACGTCCACATATCCGCGTTTGAGGTCAAAAGGCAGCCCGCTACGCAGCATACCGATGCCGGTGGTTCCTTGATTACCAATGCCATAGAACGCAGTAGGGCGGTGGTTGTAGCCTGCACGATACTGCAACTGCCACGGTGTGCGCCCGCCGAAATAGACAGTGCCGAGCGTGTTGATATACCACTGATGCTTCAGCGTGTACGCCCCGTCCAACTGCACGATAGAGGTCTTCTGCTGCCCGGGCAGACAGAAATACCCCTGTGCCGCCGCCCCGAACTCCCACGAGGTCTCGGGCGTGTAGTTGATGACCGGTATGCCCATGGCGGGCAGATTGACAATGCTATCCAAAGACACTGCGCGGGACATCGGACACGCCAATATCCCAAACGCTATTACAATAGCACTACGCCGATTGCGCAATGCCACTGATAATCTGCTTACTACGCTCTGTTTCCTCATCATGAGCCTATACGGTCATGATGTCTTTTTCCTTCTTGGCGTAGAGTTCGTCAATCTGCTTCACGTACTTGTCGTGAAGTTTCTGCACCTCGTTCTCGGCATCTTTCTCCGCGTCCTCGGGCAGTCCCTCTTTGATTTGCTTTTTCAGCGTTTCGATGGCGTCACGACGGGCATTGCGCACACTCATCTTGGCATTCTCGGCTTCGCCCTTGCATTGCTTTGCCAATTCGCGGCGACGCTCTTCGGTGAGCGGGGGCATGACGAGACGGATGCACTCGCCGTTGTTGTTGGGGGCAAGTCCGATATTAGAGTTGATGATGGCACGCTCAATGGCGGGCAGCATCTTCTTCTCCCACGGCTGAATCTGGATGGTGCGTGCGTCGGGGGTGGTGATGGTTGCCACGTTGGTCAGGGGCGACATCTGCCCGTAGTACTCCACGCGCACGGGGTCCAAGATACGTGTACTTGCCTTGCCTGCACGGATATGCGCCAGTGCATCGTCCAAGAACATGATAGCCGATTGCATCAGCTCCTCGGCATCGCTGTGAATTTTGTCAGGTTCAATCATATTTGTATTAGAGTTAAAATGTTCTATTGGTTTTTTATTATTTGCTTTGCTATTTTGTCGAAATCCGACTCAAACACTTTGTCCTGCACTACTCTGTATTTCTCAAATTCGCTTTCCGCAAACGCCTTCGCAATAGTGGCAGTTACCGTTCCCTTGTGCTTGAGTATCACTTCATCATTCAGTTGCAAAAACACATCCAATTTCGAAGCCCAATCTTCCATTGTCATTGGAATATGCTTGCGCGCTTGCCGTTCTGCATAATCCAAATACATCGAGACAAATTGGTTCAAGTCAGACAACTCTACTTCTGTCAGATAGTTCTTTGCTACCGATACATCCGCTTTCACAATCTTTCCTTGTGGCGCATTCTTCCATGTCGTCAATCCCATGTGTTTCTTTTCTGCATCGGCACGCGCCATAATCACTTCGGCTGCTGTGTGCCCGTGGATAGCAAAATGCAACTTATTCTGCACCATAGCAAAGAAATTGCGCGTTGTGACAGCATCTACCGAGTAATCCACTGCAGTAGAGTAGATATCTGTTATCTTCTGATAGAACTTGCGTTCGCTGGCACGTATCTCGCGTATTTCATCCAACAAATGATCAAAATACGCCTCGTCGAATATCTGCCCATTCTCCAAACGCTGCTTATCCAACACATAGCCCTGTACCGCGAATGTCTTCAGCACCCGAGTCGCCCATTGCCGAAATTGGGTGGCACGTAATGAATTAACACGGTAACCGACTGATATAATGGCATCTAAATTATAGAAACGGGTACGATAACTTTTCCCATCAGCGGCAGTTGCCGAGGATTCCTCGGTAACTGAATTCACGTCCAACTCTCCCGACGCAAAGATATTCTTCAAGTGCAACCCGATATTGTCCACCGAACAATCAAATAGTTGCGCCATAGCCCTCTGCGTTAGCCACACATTCTCGCTATGCACACGAACTTGGATATTATCCTCCGAGTTCTGCTTGGTAAACACCAAAAAGTCGGTTGTACTATTCCTAATCTGCATGT
>ERZ808278.606-NODE-606-length-21635-cov-4.257831_pt1 | contig 21635 bp, 23 predicted proteins | sample MGYA00521239_ERZ808278 | MGnify/ENA primary metagenome ERZ808278 (study PRJEB31516, sample SAMN03275600) | gut metagenome | biome: mammalia-associated habitat; material: feces | host: Papio cynocephalus | place: Kenya | collected 2012-07-17 ... | reverse complement strand
TTAAATCATTAATGAAACTTGAGAATTATATAAATTCACATGATGTTATAAATTATATTTCAGACAAATCAATTCAATTACCAGATAAAATAATTGCATCAATTGTTTACAACTCTCATTTTAATTTTCCAGAAAGAAACCAAAAATTATTGGAAATTAAAGATCAAACCAAAGATGATCAACTTAAGAATGATATAGATATCATTATATCAGGAAAAAGCGAATGTCAAGATATTGATTGGTTAAAAAGTCATTTTCCTCTTTATCCTTATATGATACCAAATGATTTTAAACTTGGTGAAATTGTTAGAAATACATTAACAAATGAAATTGGAATTGTTGAATATTTGTCACATTATAATGATAAGACTAAACCTCTTGATGAAATGCGTGATAATGCTATCGGAATAATTTTGGTATTTGACGGAAAATATTATGGAAATGATGAATGGTTTATTCCGATAGTTGAACGAATTCACACAGAAGAATTAAATAAAATACAGACATCTGATTTTACTGATGTTGTCAGTGGATATTTACAAGGATGTAGAAATTTGCATGAACTTTTTGAATTAACTTTTGATGATGAATAATTTGAATCAAAAAAAAAAGAAAGATCTATCTAATGATAGATCTTTCTTTTTTTATAAATTTCTCATATTAATATGAAATAACCAGTCTCTGGAACTAAATTCTTTATAAATTTTTCGAATTACTTCTGCATCATATAAAGAATTGTGTTTTTCACCAGGAACGGAAACATGAAATCTTTCGAGTAGCTTCTCTCTACTAACATCAAATGCTTCCCGGTGATCAATTCGATCAAGCATAGAAATCATTGTATTAAGATCAATACAGCATGGAGAGATTTTATTTGGTAAATCAAATGCTCCTCCAAATATGTCAATTAATAATACGAAATCATAATGACATACATCAGACACAAATTGCACTTTGTCATATGATGATAACCAATCTATTAGTGCATCTTTTATATCATTTTTTGATCCGTATACAAATGTATCATTTTTATCTATGTCGATTTTCCAAACTTTCATATTATTGTCATAGAGAAGATTGTCGATTACATTCTCCTGAATCCAATCATTTACTTGGGTTTTGTCATAATCATCAAATTCTGCATAAAATTTTCTACCATCTTCTGTTATCATTCCAATACTAATGAGAGTGGTATCTTTATGAAGACCTGTAAATTCAGTATCAAAATAGATTTTTGTTGCTTTCATTTTTACTCCTTTATATTTGTAAATAATTAAATCTTGATTAATCGTGAATAATCAAATTCATTAATTAAAAGATTCTCATATTGCATACGTATTAACATAACGAAATCATCATAAATTTCGTCATGACGTTTATAAGCATTTAAAAATTTTTTAAGTTCATCAACTACTTGTTTTGTAGTGTTTGAAATCTGATACGCATTCGATGTTAAATTCAATCGATTAACATATTCATTTAATATCTTTATTCGATTTGCAACGTATTTGTCATCAAATACTAAAATACTTGAATATTTGTAAAAATATAAAGTTTCAAGCATTATTTTTAATTTGTCTTGAAGGAATCTGACAGTTTTTAATATATTCATCATGACATCATATCTCTTTTTTCTTTCACCTTCAAAATCACAGATTCCATTTACTTCAAGTTCTACATAGAATGCAACTGACCTGTCAAAGAAATTGGATATAGTATATAAATTACTAATGATTGAAATATTCCCATCTATTTTCAACGATGATGATGAAAGTTGATCGACATACATTGATACATTGGATGAATATTCACGTAATACACTCAGTGTTTTATTTAACGCTTCTGTTGATTCTTTTTTTAATTCTGTCACACCATAATCATATTTTCTAATTATATCGAGTAGTTTTTCGTCGCTTAGCATATATAATTTATTCCTTTCTAAAAGTATTAAAATAATTTTCGTTCTATTTTTTATTTTCATCATGAAAATTACAATTTTTTACAGATGGAAATATATTATTTCCTTGAAAAGCCGAATAAAACAACGAAAGGGGTAAGATAAAATGTCACTATTTCGAGATTGCTCAACAGGAAAAGCTCTCGATAAGGACTTGTATGAAGAGCAAAAGAAAGAGGAGAAAAAGAAATTAAAACAAATGGAAGATGCTGGATATGATCCTAATTCTCCATATACTCCTCGAAAAAGAGAAATCATAGATATTCATTTAACAGACAAAGAAATGGCTCATCTGGAAGATATCTACAGTAGATCCATTGTTCATGATTTTGATGACCTTTATCATTTGACCGATGAAGAGAGACACCAAGAAAATGAATTGTATGATTTGTTTAGAAGTATTCAGAATGTAAAGACAAAATACAAGAGAATTGATGAATACGTTATCAACTATCGAAAAGTATTGAAAGTTGTGAAAGAAATTGCAAAAACGAATGGGGTCTATGATCCAGAAGAGTTTGAGAAGAAGGTTTTAAAGGGAGAAATTATGTTATATGGAATTCAGTTTCCAAAATATAATGTCCCAAAAAGAAAACGAAAACAAGTAAACTGGGAACAGGTTGCAGAATATATTGCAAATGAGAAACTTGATCCAAAAGAACTTCTGGTTGAAAAACGAACAGGATCAAATGAATATGATGTAATTGAAAATCCAAATATTGCAATGAAAACATATTTTGGAACATCATATGAAGAATTTATGAAACGTGGAGATTTCCGAAATGAAGCGGTAGATATTACTGATACCGAATCTATTAGAGGAAAAAATATTGCGACACCAATAACATTACGAGAAATCGCAAATGACACAAAATTCAATAAAGATCTTGGATCATTTATTCGAAATAGTATTCTTGATATGGATAAATCCATGAGAATGAGAAATTACTGGAATGATGAAGATTCCAGAGATGTATTTTCAGACATCGATGATGATGTTCGAAGAATTCGAGAAATGGATGAAGAACGAGAATACTTTGGAAAGAAAAAATCATCTATTCCAGAATTTACGGGATCCTTCTTATCTGACAAAGATTCTGATAAATATGCATACGAAGTTGATGAATATTTGCGAACACATTCGAAAGTTCGAAATTTCAATGGACAGATTATGACTGTTCAGGAGTCAGAAGAAGAAGCGCTTAGAGAAAACCTGGAAGAAGAAGGATGGAATATCCGTAAATTTTATGGAATGGATGAGAATGAAAAGGCAGCAAAGAGAGAAGCTGCTAGAGAAAATAAACGTCTGAAAAAGATTAAAGAGAGGATGATTGAACAGAATCGTCGAAAGAAACAGAAAGTAGAAACCGTTGGATTCAGAGTGAAGAAAGTTGATGATGATGAAAACGGAGTAAACACAAAGAAAAAGAAACGGTCCAAGAAATATAAAAAAGCAGACAAAAAAGCGCGTCAAGCAGAATTATTTAATGATGCGTATGATGACTTTGAAACATATGCTCAAAGTATGTTAGACGATTAATGAAAGGAATTACTATGCTAACTGATGAAAATAAAGTAAAGTTAAGATCTCTAATATTAGAGATCTTTCCAAAAGAATGTTTGATTGATTTATATAAACTTACAAGAAATCAAAGTGTATCCACAAATCAAAAAAGAGATCTGATATTTAAAATTCTTGACAAATATCAAATCGAGCATGAACCAATCGGATCTGGTACAAACCGATATTCAGCATTGATTGATGGATATATCGTAAAATTTGCAATTGATTCAGATGGATTAATTGATAATATGCGAGAATTTAAATATTCTATGCAGCTTCAACCGAATGTTATAAAGGTATATGAATGTCTTCCGGATGGATTACTTTCTGTATCTGAATATGTAGAGTTGATGTCCATGGATGAATTTTCAAATCGAAAAACGGTTGAAATGATGAAAGAAATCTTGGAATCATATGCTAATAATTATTTTATTGGTGATGTTGGAATTAATGCCAAGAATTATACAAACTGGGGGTGGAGAAAGAACACAAAACGAGAGTTAGTAATTCTTGATTTTGCCTATATTTATAGTACCAGTTTTAAAAATTTTCGATGTCAATGTGATAAAAAGTCCATTATGTTTTATGATGACAAATTTGATAATTTAATTTGCCCAACATGCGGACGTACTTGGAGTTTTGATGATATTCGAAGAAGGATTTCAAAAGATGACCAATGGGAAGAAATCGGAAATATTGAAGAGCAAGGATATGTAATGCATCATCCAGAAGAAATTAAAAACTTCAATAATCAGTTTTCATTTCGATTTGAAAAAGAAGATACAAAAGTTAAGAAGAAAAAGAAGCCTATTTCATTCTTTATGCGTACTGCAGAAGATGATAAATATTGATCAGTGGTGATTGATTGTATGAATAACATGTGCAAGTATAAACGTACTAAATGTTATAAGAAAATTACAGAGCATAAAGTTACGAAAACCCCTCGAGGGTTTATAAACTTTGTAATGAAACGAATTGAACAAGAAGAAAAGGAGAAAAGAAATGGGAAAGAAGAATTATGATTGTACCAATATGACATCAGAAGAGCAGTTTAATGCTCTTCTGAATTTATTAGATAACGAAGAAGTACAGCCTACTGAAGAATCTAATGAAACAAAAGAAACAGATGAAGAAGATACCAAAGAAACAACTCAGGATAACACAAAGCATTCAACATCAAACACAGAAGATCAGTCTGATGATTCTGACGATGAAGCTGGATTGTCTCCATTTGCAAAAAGTATTATGGGATATTCTAAACACAATAAAAAGAAAGAGAAAAAGAAACGTAAAAAAGAACGTTTAAATCAGGCTTCTTATTTGGAAGGTGGAAGTAATTTCAAACCAACTCCATCCCCAAAAGTATCCATTGATAAAGCACTTTCATTTTTGGATTTAGATGAAGCCGACGACGATTCAGAAGTACTTGATAAGCAGAATATCAAGTTAGCCAATGATATTGTAGAAAGTATCACTGGTCAAAATCCAGGAATGGAAAATCTTCCGCCGAAAGAGTCTGATTCGTATCAGGAATATTCATTGTTAAAAATGAATTTTTTGAGTAATACATTAAAAATTCTTGATATTGGAACGAATCCTCCGAAATATAAACGTCTTCCTGTTATTTGTAAAGGAGATGCAATGAAAGATATTTTGGATGTTATTATGACCGGAATTTGGGCACTTGCCAAAGATAACGAAACAATTGAAATGGTAAAAGGTCATGATGTATCTGAATTGTTAAGTGAATTATCTCCAGAAGAGTATATCGTAACAAATGGATATAAAATTGAAGTTACAAAAGATTCAGAATTTTCTTTACGATATGATCCTAATACCACTGTTGTTGTAATTGACACAATTCGGATGGAAGACGATTCAGTTTTACCAATTCGAGAAATTATACGAGGAAATATTCGAAGAAATCTTGTTAAAACTCATGAAAATGTACATGGAACATTAATCATTGACTTTGACGGAAAAGGAACCATTAGTTCGAAATCTACAGGCATCAAAAATATAAATTTGTCCATTTATACAACGGAAGCATATGAAGAAAATGATCTGACTTCCAATGAAGCAGAGAAAATGATTCAAGATTTACTTTCTACATCAGAAATTGATGATCCTGAACCTGTAATTGACGATGACAAAAAAGCAGATTCTGTGTTTGAACAAGCTAAAACTGTAAAAACCGAAGAATATGCAGCCGGAAATCCAATTGACGAAAATATTTGGGAAAAATTATATCCGGAAACCGAAACAGGTGATGTTGAGCATGTCAAAATTTTACCTAATCAGGAAGTATCACTTCCCAACATTGATTGCAATGGGAAACGAATCTTTTTAACTGTTTTAAAACTTAAAGATTGTGACCGAAAAATTCGAACGATTGCTGAATTTTTCCCTGGTTCGTCTGATGGAACATCTCCAATGTATTATTTAGGAGAAGGCAGTTATATTTCAGCAATCATTCCAAATGTTGGAATTGTTCAGGATGAATTCATTGGATCAATTGACAACGACGAACATACTTTCCGAGTTACAACTTCCGGTGAAGTTGTATATGATTATATTGAAATTACATTGATCAAAAAGAAAGCAACTATGGTAGTGGAACAGGTGATTCCTGAAAACTATCAGGGATAGGAGGAAACCATGTCAATATGGTACATGAATGGTAAAACATTTTTAAAGAAAATGATTAAAAATGAAAAACCAGATTCAGTTCTTCGAGCTCGTTATGTAGTAATTTCGACACGTATTCGAGTTGCGAACAGAAACCGGAAAAAAGCGATTCTTGCAAAATCGCTTTTTCCTGAAGCAAGAATTTTAGCTGATCTTGGACCAATTTGCGGTGAAGATACATCTGAAAGACAGTATCGAAATCAGTTAAAAGAACAGAAAGGTTATTTGGCAGTATTAATCAAGTCTGCCATTTTAAAAAATCAAACTTTCGTTTTTATGTGTTCCGAGACAGAGTGGAAAGTTCTTGGAGACAAACCGTTTTTAAAGATATTAGCAGAATTCATTTATGATGAATTCGGATATCCGATTTATGATTATAACAAATACAAAAATGGGAAAGATGTAAAAATTCCATATAATAAGAATGAAGTTCTTAAAAAATGTAAGAAAGTAATTAAACATGATCGGATTAATTATTTAAATCGGTGCATGAAAACAAAAGAAGGTCGAAGAAAAATGCTGAAAGACATGTCTACAAGTGAAATGAGACAGCTCTTGGATAACTTTGACATTTATTCCAAAGATATGACAAAGAAAGAGATGAAAACTCTTTTGAAAGATCATATTTTATAAGGAATAAACATATGGAAATTTATGAAAGAGACTCCTGGACAAATCCAGGAGTCAATTCTATTATCGGCAAAGAGATTTACGAATATGACATTCATAGTGCAGGAGTCAATGTACTTTTATACTATGGGCATTTGGATAAATCTCTTGCCGAGGATCTATTATCAAAAGATAAAAAAGATCGAGTTGTTACATTTGGAAAATACTTACGAAAACATCCAGAATTGAATAAGACGTTGAAAGAAGATTTTTCAAATATTCGAAAATTATTTTTTGAAAGTAATGGATTGGATTTGTATGATATTGTGTCTATTAAAAAAGATGCAATTTTTACAACACGTCGAGTTCAGTTTACTGAATTTGATAATGTAAAGTTCGATTTAAAACATAATTACTCATCGTATTTAAAAATTCCAAATTTGGAATTTTATTATGATCGTGGAAATATTACGATCAAAGGAATCGGTGATGATGCAATTCCATATTATGAATCAACATGGATTCCATTTTTCAAAAATGTATTTTATAAAGCAGAAACTAAAGAAAAAGAAGAAGTTATAAAATACATCAGAAGCTATATTGATAAGTATAAAAAATGTGAGTTAGATATTGAGTTTTATCGAGTATTAAAACCCGGATACATGTTTCAATTAAAAAATAAAGAAGATGATACTGTTTATTTGGAATTTCCGAAAGAGCGATTTGATGAACTCGATATATCATATAACTATACACAAATACTAATGAAACTGGGGTTAATTTTTATATGAATTTCAGTAATTTTATTGCGTGGGTTATATCAACATTTGTAGCCGGAAATATTATACGCATTATATTAGTAATTATCAGAGCTAATACTACAAAGATTGTGGATTGGATGGATAGGTCACTCACATCGTTTGTAAATTGGCTGTGTAATGGATCAAAATTAAAAATAGTCATATTTTTAATTTTTCCATTTATGTTTTTCGTTGTATTACAAATTTTGTTAACAATTGGGTGTAGATACCTAATTGCAAATATATTTCACGTATAGGAGGAAGAAAAAAATGGCAGATTTAAAATTTCCGAAAAATTGGAAAGAAGTAATCGACAAAATTAACAACAAAGAGATGAAGGTAGCAGATGGTATTGCTGCTTTAGGAATCTCAAAATCAGATTATTACAAATTAAAAAAGATGGATATTGAAAAAAATATCGATGAACGAAAAGAGATTACTCCTTTGGAATATTTCGATATTATTAAAGGAAGTAAAGAAGTTGTGACTTCTGAAGATCTTCAGAAGTCTTTTGCTTTAGCATCTAACATGATGGATGGATATAAAGCAACTGGTCAGGATACTGCAGCAAAGAAACTTTCGTATTTAATGGATACAATTGTTAAAGAATCAAGACTTGTTGAACTTGGAATTGATACGTTTATCTATCGCCAGGACATAGAGCGGTATATCAATAAAATTGAGAAGAAAACCGTTAAAGTTATTGAGGTCGAAAGATATGAACGAGAGATTCCGGAAGAAATTCGAGATGTTATCAATCTGACAAAGGATATCTTTGATCGTTTAATTATTGTATTTACAGATTATACTGGAAAGATGGAAAAACAGGTGGAGAAAGAAAGACGAGAAAAAGACCCAATTCTTTTCGGATATTTTTGTAATTCAAGAACTCCATTATCGGACAGATTCTATTATCTTGGAGATTGGGAAGATGAGTACTGTGATTTGACACTTGAGTCCATGGTAAAAGAAATGAAAGTTCTTTCTGGAGAAAATATCGAGCATCAGGTGCATACTCCACAAACCGATGAGGAATTAAAGAAACGGCTATCAGAATTGAAATCTAAAGAAGAAGATAAATCAACTTTGGAAACAGAAGATTTTGATCAGAAATATGATGAAACTGATCGTGAATACAGAGTTTCTAATCCAGGAGAAAAAATTATAGAAAAAATCAAAAAAGTTAAATCCATTTTATCAAAAATGAAACGAGGTTGATTTTATGGATTCGAGAATTGATTTAACTGAGGATCGCTTGTTTAGAACTAATTTTATGAAGCGATTTGAAGATCAAATGCAATTTGATATTGATCCATATGATTTAGAAGAGTATTGGGAAGACGAAGTAGTTAGCTATGGTCGAAAAGAAGTAGGAACTAAATATATTGAAGATTTGTTTGAAAGATCAATCTATGATGATCCATTAGGTTCATTATTTGAGTCAATATTTCCAAAAAAAGATAAAATTATCGATGATGATAATGTAAAAAATAATCTTGATCATTTTGTGAAAGCGTACAATCAAACGTATCAATACTATTCAGATTCTACATTTTCATTGACCTATAATTTTCCGACAGTTACATCATTTACAGATTCTACGACTAATAATACAGGAACATATTTCATTACAACATCAACAGATAATTCAGTTACTTCTCATGATATTACGTTTCTTTCTGATTGGAAAAGAGAAGAAAAATTAGATATCTTTGGATTTCCTGAAGAAGGAACACAAGGACATTACAATAATCTCATGAATGTAACTCGAGATAGGGTTTTTGCACAAATAGAAGAAATCGTGGATGGAAAAGATCTTAGAGATGTTGTTGACCTGGATGTAGATCCATTACCAGTAGACATCAATTTTGTGACTAATACTGCTGAACTTTCCGTACGAAATTTTACAACTACTAATTCAACTATCACAATCAGATTTCAGGATTATGAAATTTCTGATTTTGAAAGTTTCTAAAAATAAAAAGAAGAATGCTGTAAAACACAGCATTCTTCTTTTTTATATATAAACGCAACGAGTTTATATATTTTTATTAAACTCGGTTACGGTCTTGATTAAATAACTAGAGGTAGCATTTACAATATACTCCATTAGATATTCTTTTGTGAAAAACAAATTCATGTTATATACCATAGGATTAATTCCTTTAAAAACTTCTTCTGCAATTTTTTGCACATCTTTATCTATTGTTCGAAGATCATATCGTTTTTCTGTTGATGAATATGGAAGCAACATTTTTGCAACTCGAAATGCAATCATATCATTAATTGCTCCCTGTATCTGCGAAGTTAAATTCATTGTATCCATTGATACAGATTCTTTTGTTTGTTTTTGTACTGGTTTTTTTCTGAAAAAAGATTCATAAATGTCCAATACAATCCAGATTAAACCAGCGGTTCCAATTCCCATTAATAGTGTAACAAATACGCATAATCCAAATAAAATATAAGCTGCCATAATCGAATATCTCCCTTGATTTCTTAAGCAACTGTATTTTTATTTGATTTTGATAATTATGGTAATGATATAGTATTTGATTGAATAAAATAAAGGAGGTACAAGTAATGTACAGTTATAATGACAGACCATCGAACAAATGTAATCCTTGGGGTTATATTGCAGCAATTGCAATTACAGGAATTATTTCCTGGACGGCAATCAAATTTCAGGAGAATTCTTTGGCAGATGAAAAAGATGCCAGAATGTATCAGTCGGATAAATCCCGTTGTGGAGATAAAACCGATAACGATGAAGATTAAGAAAAAGAAAGGGAATCATTTGATTCCCTTTCTTTTTTATTCTGTTAGTGTTACTTTTGCACGTATACTTTGACCGTTGATTTCGAAGCATACATCTACAGGATGATCCATCAGATCAATTTTTTCTTGCATACTGTCACATGCTAATTCAGGATCTTCATCGTTAGAAAACGTCATGATGACGATTAACTCAGAATCTTCAGATGAATCATCATACTCATAGCTAATGATTTGATCTGCATATTTTTCGATCATGCGGTAAAACCAAATCATTTTTTTATATTTTTTTCGGATAATTTTCCCCAGTTTCTCCAGATCATCTCCACAGATTTTTGAGGTACAAAGAGGAATACTCATTTTCATGTTGTTACAAACCTACCTTTTTTAGTGTGTTCGTAAACTATTCTATTTCGACATGATACGTTGCCTTGCTGCTAACCTTTCGCTCTCTATTCGTTGTCGTTCAATTTCCTTCTGTTCGTCTATCAACGCCTGTCTTCTGGCAGAACAGATATCCAAAAGACGTTTATAAGGTACATTATACAAAATATCTTCCAGCGTTAATTCGCCTTTAAAAAGAGAAAGTGTATTACTTATAAATCTTCCAAATTCTCGAGATTTATTGTTGTATTGAGACGACGTTGATATGACCGGAAAACCAGGTCATTGATGTTTACTTCAAGAAGAGCAGTCTCTGTACCACAATGTGGACAAGTAATCTTCTTGATTCCAAATGTGTAATGATAATCTTCTACGAATTTATTAATCATATTGATTAAAATTTCGTAATCTTTGATATCCATATAATATAATGCTTCCATGATATCATTTCGATCATCGAACCGATCATATCCATCTTCTGACGGAACACTAATTCCACGAATCATTTGAATAAAGATGATGTTTAAACCTTTTACGCCATTGACATCATCTTGATGTGTTTTTTCAAATTCGTCAATGAAATCTGTCTTGATGTAGTATTCTGCAAATTCTCTGCATGTTGGATATGCAATATGTACCAACCATCCAGAATTTGGAAGCTTATATACTTTTTCAGTTTTATGCGGAGCAGATTCATAAAGTTCTTTCGCATCTTCTCCATTTGCATCTACAACACGTTTTACATTTTTCAGGAATGCATCACCACATTCATCGAACAGAAGAAGTGATCTTGGACGGAAATCAATAGAGAATGATTTTCCGCAAGAATCATTTCCACATGTTAATTGAACACTGTCGATCTCAGAACTACTTCCAATGTATAATCCATATGTAGCAAGATCAACATCATTGTATGCAAATCCATCTAAGAATTCGTCAAATGTTTCAAATTTTCCACAAGATACATTTCTCATCTTATTATAGATGATGGACATTTTTTTCATAAATTTATCATAAGTTTGCTCTTGGAAATTTAATGCAATATCTCCGAGCTCTCCATAAGATAAGCCATTCATTGTTGCACGAAATCTAGAACACGGAAATGTCATTGGAATATTCACACCATTGGTGTTATATGAATTTACCATTTCCATAAATGATTTCTGCGGTTTTTTAGTTTTAACACTCTTCAGATCAACATGTTCAACTTCAACAATATCAACCTGATCAGCCATTAAAATCTTATCTGCCTCTACTTGATCAAAAATTGGAGGAATTCCAAGATTAGTTTTATCAATCAGTACTTTTACAAGTGATTGACGTTCTTCATCTACTGGTTGTACAGGAGATTCTTCAACAATTTCTGGAACAACTGAAGAAGTTGTTATATTTTCTTTTCCAGTATAAATTCCATTTTGGTCTTTTTTAAAACCTTCATCTTCTAAGACTTTGTCATGCTCTTTTGATCGAGCAATAGTTTCGTCAACACCATTGTCAATTTTTTTGGGGGTAATTTTGTATAAATTGAATAATGCCTCGGTATCTTCTTTTGATCGAAGATTGAAATATTTGCTTGTAAGAGATGCTCCTTCAGGATGCTTTTCTTGGAGATTTTTTAAAACGTTGATATCATATGAATCAAGTTCCTCCATCATTTCTGCAGTCATAATTTCGTTTGCAGGTTTTAGTTTCATCACAAGATATTTAGATGCAATTGTTTTCTTATCAAGATCATCTAATGCACCTTTATATTCATCGAGTCGTTCATCGGAATTTAAAGTTGATCTAACTGTAGTATCAGACCCCTTTTTCATTTCCTCCGCACTTACATCAATTCCTTTATTCTTATTTTGCTCCAGCATTTTTTCTACCGGAGTCATTTCTTTTTTTTCCTCTTCATGAGGAGTTTGTTCTTGAACAGGAGTCTTTGGAGAAATCAAAGACTTAATGTCCATGGTTGTATCACGAGTTGGTGTATCGCTCATTATTTTCCCCTTTCGCTAGTCTTCTAGCCATGTAAAATTGTATGAAACCGATCCAAGATCATCGGTTTTAATACCAACAGCAAAATGTTTAGTACAATCCTTTTCTACTATTGGTAGTATAAAAACAAGAACTGGTTGTTCCTTGATGAAAGTTAATTGAATATCAAAAGAACCATCATCAACAAAATCAATTAGTTCTTCACATTGTCTACGAACTTCATTTTTCAATCCTTGAATTGTTTCTGAGTCAACGGTTGTATACAACCGATTTGGAATATCTAATCCTAAATAAGGAATGGATGGAAAAAATCCAGGTTTTCCAAATAGAAGTGTCATAAAATTATTTGCGACAGTTTCTGTTTCATTATAGAATTTTGCTTGAAGGAAGTTATCTACTCCAAACGCAGGATCTATAGCCATATCTACACTTCCTTTCTAGTTCTTTATTGATAAAGTTTTTCTAGTTGGAAAGTAGATATGGATTTAGCATAAACATTCCATTGTCATCGCTATCTTCCAATAATGATCGATCAAAATAGCGGTTATATTTCATACGGAGTTCTGGTCCAATTGCATCATAGTATTTTTCAATGAATGCTTCGATATCTCCCCAGGTTTGTTTCATACTGATAAACACATTTCTCAAATGAACTTGTTCATGAACTGATGATGAAAGCATAACGCAATTCACCCGATCAAGTTCATGTTCAGTAAGAACCGTATCTGCAATTCGGAATGTTGTGATTTTCCATCTTCGTAAAATATAATATTCCACGATAATTGAGCAGATATCAAATAATGTGAATACTGGACCATGATGAAGTTCGATATCACAGTCATCTTCAGTAAGTCCTTTTAGTACTGCGCAATGTCCAAGACCTACTTCATGCATTAGATGATTTTTGTACTTACTATAACGATCACTGGAACGTACCAATCGTTCTACTCCATTGATGAAGTTCGTTCGAGACTCAATATTTGCAAAATATTCTTCTGGCTTATACAGCTTGATTGTATATAATGCAGATGCTGAGTCAATTGTACTTTGTCCAAGATAATCAATATTAGGAAGTACATGCTCTCCAATTTTTGTTGTTGTTTCTTGCATAATTACTAACCTTTAATGTATTCATTATATGTATTCCATAAAAGTTGCTCTAACGGCTTTGAAATATGGAATCTTTCGCAGTTAGAATGAAATCCCTTTTCAAATGAAGTATCAGATTTCAATGATGCCGCATACCAGTCGCAAAGCATCTCAATCATATCAACCAAGTTCATGTCGTCGATACCATGAGAAAAATGCTCTGGATGATGACGATTGACTGCATAATGATGATCAAGTCCTTCTTTTTGCATATTACTTCGAACTGAATAATACTCTTTTGTTCCATATTTTGCAGTCTTTAATAATGGAATATATTTATCATAACAAGATTTTTCCGGATCAGAAAGTTTACTCTTATCATGATCTTCAATCCTTTTAGTTAAATCATCAACTAATAGTTTTGCTACACGTTGAATGTTTTGAATATGTTCTTTTGCATCTTTTGTTGAATCATAAATTTCCATATATTTTACCATCCTTTATGTTAATTAATTCACTGTGTTTTAGATCATTTATTAGATTTTCGGGTTTTGACAGTTCATTAATGATGAAAACAACTTAGAAAGGGGGTTTTGCTGTGGCTACTGTAGATGTTGAACAGAACCCATTGGCATCATTATATGATGACATAACAGATATCTTGGATTCTATCATTATCAAATATAGTTATAACGCGGAAATGTATGAAACTTTCGATATTAGAAAGTACACAGATCAATATCTGGATGCATTAGAGCAAAAAGATACATTTTATACATACGATTTTGCGACCGCTGAATATATGACAGCATTAACATTATTAAATCCAGATTTTACTCTTACTGATGAAATGCTAAATCAGATTCATGATTGGCAGAGAAATCCAGTAACTGTACCGGAGAATATTCAAACGTTGATGCTAGAAACGAAACGTGAAGAAATTATAACGTCGTATGATGAACCAAATAACTATTATAGAATGCTTCATGGATATCCTGATATAGAAGAATCAGAAAAAAAATATTTCTATATTGATGATGCGTTGATTAAAAAATATGAGCTTCAAGATTTACATCTTGAAAATTATGGAATTCCTCAAGATCTCCCATTGCATAAAATACAAGATGAGTTAGGAACTCGTTATATTAACATTTTAGAATCACTTGGTGTTATTGATAAATTACGGACGGAATATCCAGAAAAATCTTATTTGAATTTTCTTGGTGCAAAAAGAATTGAATATGACGTTGCCAGAAAAGCAAATAATTTTTCTATTTTAAGAATGAATTATAACGTTCGTCAAATCACATCAAGAGCATTTTATGATATTTATGAGCAATGCAGATTATATTTTGTTGATACCATATATATCCCTCAACAAAGAAATGTATATGATTACTATGATAATTTTATTGCTTTATCTATCATGGTTATGACGTTGCAGCAATTATTCAGTAGAACGATTTCATATGCTATTGATAGAGAGTTTTATGATGATTACATGGTGCAACTTCTTTATAGTGTATATGGAATCCCATATGAATCTAGATTGACATATGATATTCAAAGAAGAATTGTAAAGAATTTAAATCTTTTGATTCAAAATAAAGCAACAAACAAGGTCATTTATGACATTGCATATATTTTAGGATTTCATAGAATTCAGATCAAAAAGTATTATTTGGTAAAAGAACGAAGGTTTGATTCCAAAGGAAATTTGATATATAAAATGAAAGATACTTTGGATGATTATGGAAACAAAATCGGTGAAGAATACGATCTCGGATCCATGTATAACGTATATTTTCAAAAAGTAGACTTAAATTCTGAAAATATACCAGAAGCGATTATGGATCCATCTAACTATCAAGATTATGAGTCTCTTACTATGGACGATCCATTTTGGTGGGAAGATGAATCTTTATTTTCTGAAATTTATGAACGAGAATGGAACTTTGCTGAGACCAAATATCTTGGTCTTACCATTAGTTACAAATTATCAGAGTTAATGTTTGAAAATGTTTTGCTTTTGAAAATGGTATTTGATTTAAAAGATCAAATAGAAGGAATTACCGTGGATCTTCCAAAAATTTTGGAAGATGTACCTGTTACACTTTTTGAAACTATTGTTTTTTTATGTGCCGCAGTATGTAAAAAATATGGAATAAAAGGTGAAATTATTACAGATGTTTCTAAGATCCTGCATATCTTGGATGAAGATGATAAGTCAAATCATCCGGATTTAGCATGTGATACATTGAGTTTTAATTTCCGTGCAGTTTCATCCGAACTAATTAATCCGGTTGCATGTCCATATACATCATGTGGTTTTTATGATAATGAAAATGCCGAAAGACGATGTAAATTAAAAGATTCTCCATGTGCAAAAGTAAGTCATCTGCAAAGAAATCTTTCCGAAATTCAAAGATTTTTAACAGAAGATGAAAAGAAAACGATGGATACTTTTTTCGATGATTTAATTATTCCTCCAGGAACTATGGAAGATCAAATCAAAGCATTCAACCGATTATATGGAGATGTAAAAGGACTTTACAAATTTATTTCGAATAAATTATCAACCACTTCCGATATAAATGAATATCAGGCATATAAAAATCTTTATCGAGCATTGTATATTTCAAAAGAAACAAATGCAATGTTTAAAAAAGGATTTACTGAAGATTCACCAATTGCAACAACGTATCTTGAATATCTTCATGCAATGAATCCAAGTATGGCAAATTATATTGAAAATGCGAATGAAGTGCAGTTGTATAATGCAATTGACCATGTCATTTCACAATTGGAATATGTAGTAGGAAATTTGGATACTTTGTATTTGGTAAACGATGGAACTAGCATTCTTCAAGATTATTTACTGAAATTGATTCGATTCTTTAAATCTTATACAACACAATTGGTTGGATTAGGAATCATTTATGTATTTGATACGAAACCAGATAATATGCTCCGTTTCATTGATAATATAGGAAAGATTCATAAAACCATTGTTGCAAAAGAATCAACAATGTCTCTATCGTATGCGGATTATGCATCATTACATGCAAAAGTTACAATTGATGATAATAATATGAAATTTACAGATCGATGCTTTATTCGACATTCAGATCCAACAGAATAAAAGAAAGGTAACATTGAAATGATTGTAAAAGATAAACTTTGTATCGCAAAAGATATGACTGTACCTATGCCGGAACTCCATCATTCTGGTCTTTGGGCAAGAACTGAAATCAAAGGTGGTTATGGTATCAAACAACATCCAAGTGGATATTCTGTATTAGGAGAAGAAGTATTCAGTACAGAAAATATGGTTCCTCTTGGAGGCGTACAATATGCAATGAGTCGTATTTTCGAAGCTGCTCCAACGATTAGTGTACCAACAATTTATGATCAAAGTGGAATTGGTCTTCCTAATAAATTTATTGAAGACTATGATACTTATACATACCCAGTTCCAGCAACAAGTTCAGAACCACAAGAAAAAACATTACAATATCCAGTAGGTCATCGTGTATGCTTATTTGGTATTGGAATTACTGGAAGTGCAGAGAATAATGTATCTCAGTTTCCTGTAGATTACAAAGAGAACTCTATTAATATGAGTAGAATTACTACAGATGGAACAATTCTTGATGGAGTTATGATTCCATTTCGTTATACTGCAAATGAATTAACTGAAGCAGAACAAACGAAATATTTTGGACGAAAATCAAATGCGGATGGAACTACATCATATTTTCTGAAAGCATTTGAAACCGACGTTATCATTCGTCATTACTATAAAACTGCAGATACCGAAGAATATATTGACGCTGTAGATAATACCGTATGGAGTCAAGTATCTGCAACAAAAATTGATACCTTTGCAGAAATTGTTTTAAAGGTTTCTGCAAGAGACGTAAAACAGTGGGCGGAAGCTACTTCTGGAATTGAAAAATCCAAATTAAATACAATCGCATTATTTACCGGTGATTACAATCCAAAAGGGTACAGTGGAGTGTCCATGACTGGAGATGAAGTAACTCTTGCTCCAGATTTTCAGAATGTTACAATGTTTTCTAAATTGACAATTCCGACAGAACCTCTGGAATTGAATAAAGATCTTGATATTATTTATCGAGTTTATGGATGTTAATATTTCATGATATAAGAAACAGTTAATTGATACATAAAACGTATGACGTTTAAGGGGCAACTATAAAAACGTCAATTTGGTGAAGTGTATCCTCCTATATGTGAAAACGGCAACAGTGAGTGCTTCCGTGACATGGATCATTTGGAATCCGGTCACGGAAGCATTTGCCGCACTTTTGAAATATTGTAATATATTATTTCTGAGTACACGGAATACCGTTACAGAAGATGAAAGGAGTTTACTAGAATGAGAGGCTACAAAATGACAAAACCAAATGGAGTATTTTTCCGAAATCCGGATTTAAATGGTCCATTGGAAGTTGGAGCAATCTACAAAGAAATTTTAAGAATTCAGGTACAGGGACCAGGATACCATTTCTGTCAATATATCTGGGACACGATGCTATATGGTAATCCTGGAGAAAATGAAATTTGGGAAATTGATACTGAGGATAATGAATGGAAAGCAAGTAGAGATCATTTGTCATATGTTACTACCGGCTTCACAGTAATTAGAAAATTAGATCCAAAAGAAGTACGATCCAGAATTATATTGTTGGACAAAGATATTATTTTGAATCGTCCAAAGCAATTAAAAAAGCACGCGATTCGTATTGGGTATTGGATGGATGAATTAAGATTTGATCCAGATCCGGATGTTCGGTGCTGGATTGCGGGAGAAAAGAAATATTCAGATTTCTTAGGAAAAGATGATAATCCTAGAGTTAGAGAAGCAGTAGCAAAATCTGGAGAATGCTTATATTACCTTATTCATGATCCAGATGAAAGAGTAAGGAAAGCTGCTGTTGAATATTGTGTTAAAATGTATAATGTATCTGAAGATATTCAGGTATAAAATAATTATTTTGCTTATAGTTATCTTAAAAGGTAATTATAATATAAACCACAAAAGCGAAAGGAGATTAAAAAATGTTAAATTGTGGAATTATTGGAGTAGGAAATGCTGGAAACCAGGTGGTAAGCTACGCAGAACAAGAGAAAGCACCGTTCAAATTATTTGCAATCAATTGCAGCGCAGAAGATCTCAAATCTATTCCGGAGAGTATTAATCGTGCTCTTATTGGCGATGGAAGAGGTGCCGGTAAAAACCGTGTAAATTCAAAAACATCATTGGCAAAAGATATTATGCCATTAATCATGAGCGATGAATTCAAAGAATTCATGATTGGTCTTGACTTCTTGTTTATTTGCAGTTCCACTGGTGGAGGAACTGGCTCAGGTGCATCTTTGGTGATGACGAGTGTCATCAACAATGTATATCCGACAGTATATACAATCAATGTCGGAATCATGAACTGCATTAAAGACGCATTATCAACTCAGTCTAATACACTGGAATATCTTCATGAATTATATGAGGTTATGAGTGAACCGACATATATGCTTTACGATAACGATAAATTTGGCAGTCTCCCCATTAATAAAATGATGGATACTGTAAATCGTCAGATTGTAGAAGATCTGACCGTATTAACTGGTCAGTATAATACAAATACTAGATTTACGTCGATGGATGACAAAGATACAATAAATCTTTTGAAAACCCCAGGACGAATCGTAGTATCACAAATTAAAAATTTTAAGGAGAAAGACATCAATGAAAATGGCATCGAAAATATGTTACTGGAAAACATTAGGAAAGGGGCTCATGTGGATCTGCAAAAAGATCGCATTGTTAGCTATTTTGGTATAATTTATAATATGAGTCAGGAAGTTGCTGACAATTTCGACTTTGGACTTCCAAAAATTCAGCAGGAAGTTGGTGTTCCTCTGGATACATGGCAACATCTGGTGATTAATGAAGATTCTAAATTACCAAATAGCGTCTTCATTATCTTCACTGGACTTACCAAAATCAATGACAGAATTGATAAAATCAATGACCGCTTAAAAGAAATTATGGATCGTCAGAAACAGAAAGAAGATGATGATACATTGAATGAGTTCAATATTAACGAGCTCAATGCAAAGAAAGCATACAAAGAAACTACGGTTTCTGGAAAACCTCAGAAAGTGGATTTGAATGACATCTTTGCAAAATTTGGAGTTACTTCAGGTTCTGATATTTAATCGAATTTTAATGAAGTAACTGTATATTATTAATGTGAGATAGAATGTGAGAGACTTAATTGAATTTTAATATAGTCTCTCACATTTATCTAAATTCCAAACCAAAGGAAAAGGAGAAAAGAAAATGGGAAAACACAGTAATGAACGTGGTAGAGTCCGGATGGATGATATCAAAGACTCTGCAAAAGAGTTTGGAAAACTCAATTTCAAAAAGTACAAGAAGAAAAATGGAGATGACTTCGATAAGAAGAAGGATCTCCTGGCAAGTTATCAGACTGCACTGTGTTCTGAATTACCAAATGCACTGTATTTTTTGGTAAATTATGCACATATTCCGGAAAATCAGAAATTAAAGGATAAGTGCTACGAAACACTGTTTGATAAACACACCATCAAAGCCATCAGTGATGAACTTGATGAATTTGGTGATATCGATAATATTGAATTATTCCCGATTGTAGGATACGAAATGATTCGTCAGTCAACGCTCGCATATGAGGCAAGAAAGAAAGAAGACCCGGAAGCAGAGCCAAATGATCTGACAAATCTCATTGATCTGATCAAGAGAATCAATAAGAAGAAACTGAAAAAGATGAAGAAAGAAGAGATTGATGATGCAGTTGCATTTGATACAACTTGCATTCTTCCGTATGCAGAACTTCTGAATGAGAAGAGTTCTATGTATAGACTCAAGATGCTATTCACAGTTCTGTATGAACATGCAAAAACCAAGAAAATTGATTTTGCAAAGCTGATGAAGATCTTAATCGGAAAAGATCAGTATCAGAAAGCAATTGCATACAGTATTCTTGAAAGAAAAGACAAATATGTCAATTTTAATGACAGTCAGAAGGAACTGTTCAATCAGGTAACTGTGTGGACATTCAATACTCTGGAAGAGATGGATATTGACATGATCTATGCGATCATCAGCAGATTTGTTGATGTACGTAAGAGAGATAAAGAGCAGGGAAAGGATTCCGCAAGAAGATATTTCATCGGCACCTTACCGGAAACAGATTATCCAAACATTCATAAAGTTATGAATAAATTGAAAGAGCAGAAACCGGGTTGTGAGGAGTTCTTTTAAAGAGAACTCCTAACCCAAAGAAAGGTGAGGATGAAAGATGGCAATTAAAATTGTTGAATTTGGAGTAAACACTGGAGCATGGTCTCTAGAAAACGCAAAATTTGGATACGTATTGGCATCCAAAGAATTTAAGAGAGGAATTCATATTCGAACTCTTGGAAACAAGAACATCGATAAGATTCCTTTTGAGATCAAAGAAGATATCATTCACCCGACAAATGAAGATCTGGTTGGAGAAATCAGAGTAGTATCTTTCAATACGCCGGGAAATGGAATGGTTCTTGCTCAAGATTCTGCAACTATGAATCTGAGAGTGACAATTGGTGCTTTGGACACGGGTGTTGAAGAAGATCTGATTGTTGTTATTATGAAACCGGGAATTAAACTGGTTCGTTATGACAGTAATGCTGATATTTGCAGCACATTCAAGTACATGAGAGATAATAATCT
>ERZ808278.605-NODE-605-length-21654-cov-5.584842_pt1 | contig 21654 bp, 19 predicted proteins | sample MGYA00521239_ERZ808278 | MGnify/ENA primary metagenome ERZ808278 (study PRJEB31516, sample SAMN03275600) | gut metagenome | biome: mammalia-associated habitat; material: feces | host: Papio cynocephalus | place: Kenya | collected 2012-07-17 ... | reverse complement strand
AAAAGATTTATCAAACTCAAACAAGTTCATCTAAAATAAATTTTCCTAATTTGCCGTCTCTAAAATATTTTAAAATAGAATTTGATGTTCTATCAATATCAGCTCTTGTTTCAGAAATAATCCAATTTCTACTGAAAGCAATTTTTTCTAAATTTAATTCGTCAACGTTATAATATTCTTTTAATTGAGCATCATATTTTTTAGCCAAAATATCTAGTAATTTTTGAGCAACAATCTCGTTATCATAGGCATGCTCTGAAACAGAATTAACGAAAGCCAACTTTGTAGCAGCTTCTTGGTCATCTTGTCTCATAGGAATAATCCCTGGAGTATCAAGCAAATCAATATCTTTATTAATTCTAACCCATTGTTGTTGTCTTGTAACACCAGCTTTTGCACCGATTTTTGTTTTAGAAGATTTTGTCAATTTGTTGATAACACTTGATTTACCAACATTTGGCATACCAACAACCATAACTCTGGCAGGACGTCTTAATAAACCTTTTGCCATAATAGCTTGAATTCTAGGTTCAGCAAGCTCTAGGACTTTTTTCACAATAGGTTGCAAATCCTTAGAATTTTTTGCATCCGTAATCATGACAGGCATTTTAGATTTTTCTTTAATCTTATCGACGAATAATTTCAATTCTTGTCTGTCAACTAAATCTGCTTTATTTAACAAAACTAGGCGAGGTTTCCCGCCTAGTAATGATTCAATATTGTTATATATACTGCTAAACGGAATTCTTGCATCTAAAACTTCAATGACAACATCACAAAGATTAAGTTTTTCTTTTAATTGTCTTTCGGCTTTTGCAATATGCCCCGGATACCAATGTATGTGACTATCTTTTTTCAATTTTTTCCTTAATACGAGTAGCTTTACCAGCTCTATCTCTTAAGTAATATAATTTAGAACGTCTAACATCACCACGTCTTAAAACGTTGATTTTTTCAATTCTTGGAGAATTTACTAAGAATACACGTTCTACACCAACACCTTGGAATACTTTTCTAACAGTAATAGTTTTGTTTAAACCAGAACCGTGTTCTTTAATTAAAGTACCTTCGAATGCTTGTGTTCTTTCTTTGTTTCCTTCAATAATTCTAACGAATACTTTTACAGTATCGCCAGGATTCATTTGTGGTAATTCTTTACCAGCGATTATTTCTTTTTCCATTTCGTCGATAATAGGATTCATTGTTTTTTCCTCTTTTTCTGTCTTCGTAATTTTTATATTATTTTAAAAAAAATCTAAATTCAAGTACTTTCTTCACATTTGTTATAAAAGCATTACATGAAACGTTTCATTTGTTCCATCATTTTGCCCATACCAAGCTTGCCGAATTTACCCATCATGCCTTTCATATCTGACATTCCTTTCATCATTTGACGCATTTGGTCGAATTGTTTGATGAATATATTTATGTCATGTAAAGGGATACCTGAGCCTGCTGCAATTCTTTTTTTGCGTGATGAATTTATTAATTGAGGATTTGCTCTTTCTTCTGGGGTCATACTTGAAATGAAAACTTCAATTCTTTTCATTTGTTTTTCACCTTCGTGAGAAATCAAATCTCTGTCGTCTTTTTTAATATTCAATCCTGGTAACATACCCAAAATGTTACCCATTGAGCCGAAAGCTTTCATTTGTTTTTGCATTTTTAAGAAATCGTCAAAAGTAAATTCTGCTTTTTTCATTTTCTTTTGAAGTTCTAGAGCTTCTTTTTCATCAAAAACTTCTTGAGCTTTTTCTACAAGAGAAACGATATCGCCCATACCAAGAATTCTTGTTGCAATTCTTTCTGGGTGGAAATCTTCTAAAGCTGTCATTTTTTCGCCTGTACCAGTCAATTTGATTGGTTTGCCTGTACAGTGAACGATACTTAATGCAGCACCACCTCTAGAGTCACCGTCCAATTTTGTTAAAATCAAACCTGTTAAATTAAGTTGTGCATCAAAGTTTTCTGCAACGTTAACAGCTTCTTGACCTGTCATAGAATCAATAACCAAAAGTTTTTCTTGAGGATTGAAAATTCTATCAATCAATAATAATTCAGCCATCATGTCAGTATCAATTTGCAAACGACCTGCTGTATCTAAAATCAATACATTATAGCCATTTTCTTTTGCATGATTTAAAGCTTTTTGTACAATATTTTTAACATTTTTTTCTTCGTCAATAGTAAACACTTCAACGCCAATTTGTTGACCCAAAGTTTTTAATTGACTAATCGCAGCTGGACGATAAACGTCGCAAGCAACAAGTAAAGGATTTTTACCTTCTTTTTTTAGCTTAACCGCAAGTTTTGCAGAAGAAGTTGTTTTACCAGAACCTTGCAAACCTAGCAACATAATCATTGAAGGGTGTCCTGATAAATCAAGAGGTTTATTTTCTTTACCTAAAATTTCAACTAATTCGTCATGAACTATTTTAATAAGTTGTTCAGAAGGATTGACACCTTCTAAAACCTTTTCACCTTCTGCTTTATCTTTAACTGCAGAGATAAAAGATTTAACTACTCTCAAGTTAACGTCAGCTTCAAGTAAAGCTCTTCTGATTTCTCTCAAAGCCTCTTGCATATTATCTTGAGTAAGTTCTTTTCCTCTTGCGTTAGAAATTATATTTTGTAGTTTTTCACTTAAATTATCAAACATATTTTTTCCTTTTTTAAAATGTTATTAAAATCTTATCATAAAATAGTACGGCTTGGTATTGTTTTTTTGAAAAATTTAAGGTATCTTACTTTTAGAAAAATTTAGGAGAACTTATGCAATTAGATATCGTAACAAATGAAATCGGACTAGTATTAGAAGAATTAATGAACTTTATTCAAAACGATGAAGAAGTTAAACAAGATTTTAACGAATACTCAAGCACAATGGGCGGACTTAAACATAACACACTTATGGAGCTTGCTGTACCTTATATTTTTGAAAGAAACATTCCAGACAAAAATTGTTCTGTAATTGAATTATATCTTCAAAAACACGAAACTCTTCCTGATGAAGCTCGAAATTTATTAATTGCATTAGAAACTCCTATTTCATCAATATTTGAAATCAAAAAGAATATTAAAAACGGCTTTGAATTATTGAATTTGGTAAACGAAAAAACTTATGATGCGATTTACCCATTCAAAATGACAAATCTTAGAGGTTTGGGTGTTGGTCAATTCTTGGTTGCAAGATTATTTAACTTTGAAGATGCAACGTATATTATAGATATTTCAGGCGCATTACCTTCAACTAAAAAACCTGATGCAATGAGATTTGCGGTTGCTAAAATTATTCAAGAACCACATCTTGTTTATATGGATAACCCTGTTAAAGAAAAAGAAATTGAAGAAAACGTTAAAATGATGAATCAAAAATTTATCGAAGCTTTTGGTTCAAATATGATTTTCACAACAAGCAATCATTCTGACGAAATCGTTTCTATGTTCAATGAATACACAGAAGACGGAACACCAATTAACCTTGAAGGTAAAATTGAAGAACCTAAAGAATACAAATATTTTGAAGTTAAAGATTACAATACAAACTATAATAACTTTATAGAAAATTCTGTTACAGGTTATTATAATAAACAACAAATTTACGACATTGCAGTAACTTTCCAGCCAGAAGAAGGTCTTTACATCGTACCTTTCTATAAAAGTTTAGAAAGAATTTTAACTTCTGATAACTATGAAGAAATCGAAAATTACGATAAATGTATAAAATATTTCGTAGAAGCACCAACAATTTCTGCAAGAATTTTGACAAACATCAATAACAAATATCCAAAATTCACAGAAATCGCAAATAAAGTTTTGGGCGAAAACCTAAGCTTTGACGAAATCTTAAACAAATACAAAGATGTAAAACATAGAGTTTTCTCACACACAACAATTTTGTATAACTCAAACGTTTTCTCATCAACATTAACAGACATAGTTGACACAAAGAAAAAAGAGGGCATAGACTACTCTAACGTAAAAAGAAACGATCCATGTCCTTGCGGTAGCGGTAAAAAATACAAAAATTGTTGCTTAAAATAGTGAGTAGACTTTTGTGAGTAGTGAGTAGGTTGGGTTTATTAACCCAACAAATTTAGGCTGTGCTTTCAGCCCAACAACAAAAAATTAAACAAATGTAACGAAAAAATTTGGCAAATAGCAAAATATATTTTTACAATTTTTAAACCATGCGTGAAAGTTTCTGCAATCCAAAATTACTATACGCCTTTAGTGGCTAAAAAATCTTTTGACAAAAATATGTCAAATCCTATTCTGATGTCTAAAAACGTTCAAGCATCAGCAATGGAACTTTCGTCAAATTACAACAAACCATTAATCAATTTCAAAGGATATTACGGAGATAAACAACCCGCTAAAAAGCTATTTTGGATATTAAAAGGGAACAATCACGTTTACGAGGATAACGAAACTCACAGAACTCTATACAGAAACGGAAACACAGGTTGGAAAAAATGGGTTGCAGAAAAGCCTGAAAACCTTTTAAAACGCACTCCGTTAGATGCAATTCAATCAATTTGCACTCTTACAAAAAAACAACATCATTATCCAGAAATCCCTGATTACATTCCAACTCCAAACTATGGCGATAAATGGGGAAGACGAGCAAATTATATTGAAATAAATCCTCGTACAGTGGCTTTAACAGAAGGTTCTAAAAAAAGTGAAGGCTTGCTTAATGTAATGAAGCTTTTACCAGCAATTCCACCTTCACCAAAAAGTTTTGCAAATTGCATAATACTTTCACAACTTTACCCTGCAATGTACAAAGAAAACGACGGTCAATTAGGTCGTTCATCATTGTACACAGTAGATTTGCACTCTGGCATATCTAAAAACCTAACCTCTGACAAATTATGCAGAAACGGTCAAAGAATGGGCGACGACGAACAAGTGAAAGCTTTCAACGATATAGCTCATTTAAGAGGTTTAAAAACAGGTATCAGAATGCCTTTATCATCAGGTCAAATGACAGTAAAAGGTGAACCTTTTAACTGGCATAAACACCAAGAAGCATTTATCAGTGCTTGTTGTTGGGCTGTAGATTTAGGTTTTGATGCAATCTTCTTTGACAGCGCAAAGCACGTTGGCAATTGGGATATGGGCAATTATTGCGGAAGTGGTGAAGTTCCGAACTTCGGTCAAATGCAATACATCACAGAAGAAATAAGAAGTAGAACAGGCAGAAACGATATCGCATTTATCGGTGAAAAATGCGACGACAATTCACGTAACAATCAAATGGGATTAACTGCCGGTAATGACTGGAGTAGAGCCGATAACTTTAACAGCGTTCTACACGAATACGACAAACAACGTTGGAACGATGAATATGCAGCAGGTCCAGTAATTTCTGACGATAACGACAATGGTTCAATGTCTTTAGAACAAAGATTAAACAGAATTAAAAACTCTTTCAACGGCTATCGTGAAGCAGGTTGGAGACTTCCAACATTTATGCAAATGCACGATATTTTCCCAACTTCACCTTATGCTAAAAACACTCACGAATTAATGGAAAGTGGTGAAAACAAATCAACATACGGTGATGTGGCAAGCCATTACAATAATATCTTTGATACATCAAATCACGCAGATTGGTACAGAAATCAAGTTAATAAAGAATTTTTACACATAATGTATAAATAAAAAAAGAGGGCGAATTTCAAAGAAATTCGCCCTCTTTTTTTATCTTAAAACTATTTATTTTTATCAGTAAACATTTTTGAAATAATGTCTTTATATTTATCAAAAACGTTATTACGTTTGATTTTAGCTGTGTTATTCATCATACCGTTATCAACAGTGAAGGCATCTTTCAATACTTCAAAATGTTTGATAGCTTCAAATGATTTTAAGTTTGGTTTATTTTTAATATATTTATTCAATTCGTGTTTAATCAAATCTCTCAAATTTGGATTATTAATAGTCAAATTTTTACCAGATTTAATATTTTTAGCGGCAAGTTCGCATTTTTCAAGAGCTTCTTGAGAAGGAACAACCAAAGCACCAATACTATTTTCGTCTTGACCTACCAAAACAATTTGGTCGATATATGGACTACCTAAACAAGCTTCTTCAATTGGCACAGGTTCAACGTTTTCACCGTTTGAAAGTACAATTGTTTCCTTCATTCTACCAACAAGTACAAGATTGTTATCGCCTGTTAACCAGCCTAAATCGCCTGTGTTAAACCAACCATCTTCGTCTATAACCTTTTTAGTAGCTTCTTCGTCTTTGTAGTAACCAGCCATAACTTGCGGACCTTTTACCAAGACAAGACCTTTATTGAAAATGCCTAAAGGTTCAAAAGTTTTAGGGTCAACAATTTTCATATCAGTAGCTAAAATAGGTTTACCAGCAGAACCAAGATAATTCTTATCATTAACTCCTCTTAAAGTAAGTACCGGAGATGTTTCTGTCAAACCATATCCTACACGAAGGTTTACACCAATTGCATCATAGAACAACTCGTCCTTCATAGTGATAGCGCCACCACCAGAAATTGTAGCTCTAAAGTTCAAACCAGCGGCATCTTTAAGTTTTTTATAAACAGTTTTTGTAAATAAAATATGCAAAGGTTTAATAAATGAACGTGCAATTTTATGGTAAAGTCTGCTACGTTTTTTGTAGCGAGTTTTCTTATTTGTAAGTCTTCTTTCTGCATACATTTTGTGAATTTTGTAAGCAATACTTAATCTAACTGCAAAATCAAAAATGTAATAACCTAATTTAGAATTTTGTTTTAATTTTTGATAAACACCAAGTCTAATTGCTTCCCAAATACGAGGAACAGACATAAATGTATCGATTGGATATTTTACTAAGTCATCTTTAAGTTTTGGAATAGTTGTAAAATGAAGATGACAACCGCATAAATAATAATACATTTGAGCAGTTCTTTCATACGCATGCCAGATTGGCAAAATTTGAAGTGTATTTTCACCAGCCTTTGACTGGAACCCTTCTTCTACAGAAGGGAATTGAGAAAGTACGTTTTTGTGAGTTAACAAAACGCCTTTTGGATTACCTGTTGTACCTGATGAATAAAGGATTGTAGAATAGTCAGAATATGACATTTCAGGTTCATAGAATTGATGATTTTTGCCCATTTCACGAACTTCATCATAAGTATAAACAGGACAATTCAAACCTCTTCTGTCAAAATCTTCATCTGCAAACATAACCATAACGAATTTAAGATTACATTGTGATAAGAAACCTTTTGCCTTGTTAAATAAAGTTTTGTCTCTCAAAATAACTGCACAGCTATCAGAATGGTGAGTGATGAACTCTAATTCTTCAACAGGAGCGTTAGAACCTCTAAGAACGCAAACCGCGCCACATCTCATTACAGCTTGGTCGCAAACAACAAATCTGCCTGTGTTTTCTGTAAAAATAGAAACGTGATTACCTTTTTCAATACCTAAACTTTGTAATCCAGATGCTAAATTTGAAATATGGTCTTCAAGTTCTTCATAAGTCATTTCAATTTTTGAATGAGTATCTGTAATTGCCATTAAATCTTTGTGTGGCGCAATTCTTGCTTTAAAATAATTTGAAACTGTTTGATATTCATTAACAAGGTTATCAATCATTTCTGTTTCTTTAATGATATCTTGTGCTCTTTTATCACGTTTTTCTTCTAATTCCAATAAATTGTATATATCCATTCTTCCCTCTAAATCTTTATTTTTATTATAACATTAGGATAAATTAATTCTATCTAGTATTTAATACTAAGTCAAGCAATGTTAAAAATACTTAAACATAGATATCAAATTTAGATTAAGGGTGTATAATAAGTATATGAAAGAAAATCAATTATTTATTGAAACAGAATATGCAAAAGAACTTGGGGAATACAAAATCCCAAGATATAATGAATTGCCTGATTTTGATTTATATATGGAACAATTGATTGAAATTTTGGACAAATATTTGAATATCTTCCGCATTCCTGGTGAAGAAAAAATGATAACTGCAACTATGGTTAACAATTATGTTAAACAAAAAGTTATTCCTCCACCAAAAAACAAAAAATATTCAAAGAGTCAATTAATGTACTTGATAGTTATCGGAATACTAAAACAAGTTTGGAGTATTTCTGAAACTGCACAAGTTTTAAGATTATACAGTAAACAATATTCAGAAGAAATAGCATACAACTATATGTGTGCTGAATTAGAATCTGCATTACAAGCAACTTTCATTACAAGAAACTTTTCTGCAGAGAGTTGCGCTACAAAAAGCACCCCACTATCCGAGGCTACACGTTCTGCATTGATGGCATTTACTAATAGAATTTATTCTAAAAAAGTGCTTCATCACTTAGGAACTTTTAACAATTAATGTAAAATCTTTTACAAACAGCCGAAAATATTGTATTATTAAAAAAGCATAGGAAGAACTAGGGGAATTTTAATGGATAAACTTTGGGAAAATTGGTTAATTTCTGATGACGTAAGAGACACTCTTGATAACTGTCAAAGCGTTATTGTACCAACTTCAAGAGAAGAATTATTTGATTTAGCAATTGGGAATAAAGATAATAAAATATTTCACGTTACATATTACGTTGAAGGCAGAGGCGAAGTTGAAGAAGCTAACGTTGTTAAATGCAAAAACGGACTTTGTATAAATTATACAGAAGCATATATGAGAAGACGTGATCCAAACTGTATGGTTGTTAATAATATCGAAATGACTGATAAAGTTCGATATACAGATAGATTTCACACAGAATTTGACGGAGTTAGAACAGAAACTCTAAACTGGTTAAAACAACAAGAATTAATTGTTTTACCATTTATGGCAGGAGGTAAAGATTATGGCTACGAAGCACTTTTAGTTGCTCCTAAAAACTCTGCTTTCTTCGCTGCAAGCGTATACGATATGCAAGAAGTTATCCCAATTGAAGAATTAGATTATAAATTCAAGCCAAAAGCTATTATCTACGTTGCACCTCCATTTAGACATACACATTTTGACGGAAAACAAGTTGTAGTACACAATAATCAAGATGGCGTACACGAAGTATTTTCATACAACTTATATCCGGGACCAAGCGCTAAGAAAGGTGTTTACGGTATTCTTTTAGCACTAGGTTTAAAAGAAGATTACGTAACAATGCACGCATCAACTGTTGATGTTGTTACACCTTATGACAACGATACAACAATTTTACACGAAGGTGCTTCTGGTAGCGGTAAGAGCGAAATGTTAGAATACGTTCACCGTGAAGAAGATGGTCGTTTAAAATTGGGCGAAAACCTTATTACTGGTGAAAGAAGATATTTAGAATTGGGTCATTCTTGTAAACTTCACCCTATCACTGACGATATGGCTTTATCAAATCCAGAATTCCAAAAGAATGGTAAATTAGCCGTGACTGATGCTGAAAATGCGTGGTTTATCAGAATTGACCATATTACAAATTACGGTACAGACCCACACTTAGAAAAAATAACTATTCACCCGGAAAAACCTTTGTTATTCTTTAATATTCAAGGGCACCCAGACTCAACTTGTTTAATTTGGGAACATATTGAAGATGCACCAAACAAACCTTGTTCAAACCCTAGAATTATTATTCCTAGAGAATTGAATGAAGATATTCAAGACGGGCCTGTAGATATTGATTACAGAAGTTTTGGTTTGAGAACTCCACCTTGCACTAAAGAAAATCCTTCTTATGGTATCTTTGGTATGATGCACGTTCTACCACCAGCATTGGCTTGGTTGTGGAGATTGGTTGCACCAAGAGGATTTAACAATCCAAGTATTGATTCATCAGCTGATGAAAACCAATTTGATATCAAGAGTGAAGGTGTTGGTTCATTCTGGCCTTTTGCGACAGGTAAAAGAGTTGATTTTGCAAACATTTTGTTAGAACAATTTATGCAAACAACTAAAACAAAAAATATTTTAATACCTAACCAACATATCGGTTGTTGGAAGGTTGGATTTATGGCTCAATGGGTAATCAGAGAATACCTTGCAAGAAGAGGTCAAGCTTCTATGAAGAAAATCAATCTTCACCCAGCAAGACACCCATTAGCAGGTTACATTCCAGAACAAATTCACGTTGAAGGTGTTGCTATTTCTAAGAAATTCTTAGACGTAACAGTTCAACCAGAAATCGGCTTAGAGGGTTATGATGCAGGCGCAAAACAATTAGAGGATTTCTTTAAAAGAGAAACTAAATTGTATTTACAAAGCTCTCTTCACCCACTAGGCAAAGCAATCATCACTTGCTGTTTAGACAACGGTACTCTTGATGATTATGAAAAAATCATTCCTGGAACATATTAATAATAAAGTGAGATTATAATGAACGATAAATATATTTATTTTGTAGATGTTACAAACAGAGACGGTGTTCAAACATCACGATTGGGTTTGGCTAAATTACAAAAAACAATTATTAACTTGATGTTGAACGAATTGGGAATTACTCAATCAGAATTTGGCTTTCCTACAACAAAACACGAACTAAATTATTTGAATGGTAATTTAGACCTTGTTGATATGGGAGTTATTAAGAAAACAAAACTTTCTGGTTGGATGAGAGGAATTGTGAAAGACGTCGAAGAATCTTTTACAAATTGTCCTAGACTTAAATATGTAAACCTTTCTGTATCGACTTCAGATCAAATGATTCAAGGCAAATACAAAGGTAAAAAGACACGAGAAGATATCATTCAATCAACAAATGAAGCAGTTAAAAGAGCAAAAGAACTTGGAGCAATTTCAGTTGGTGTAAATGCTGAAGATGCTTCAAGAAGCGATATTGATTACTTAATCAAATGGGGACTTAATGCAAAAGAAAACGGCGCAAATAGACTTAGATATTGCGATACGCTAGGCTTTGATGACCCACAAACGGCTTATGATAGAATTTCTAAAATTGCAAAAGCGACTCAAATGGATATTGAACTACATTTCCATAATGATTTAGGTATGGCAGTAGGAAACTCAGTAATGGGCGCAAAAGCAGCAATTGATAATGGCGTTAACGCTTATATCAATACAGCTATTAATGGTATGGGTGAAAGAGCCGGCAATGCTGATTTAATTTCTTGTTTGCTTGCAATCCTTAAATCAAGCGGTTTCAAAGGCAAATATCAAATTGATAAACAAATAGATTTATCAAAATCTTGGCAATTAGCAAAATACACAGCTTATGCGTTTGGTTTACCAATTCCGATGAACCAACCAGCTGTTGGAAGTAACGCTTTTGCCCACGAATCAGGTATTCACGCAGACGGAGCGTTGAAAGATAGAAGAAATTATGAACTTTATGATTATGAAGAACTTGGTCGTGGCGAACCTGAGATTGTTGAAACAGGTAGAATGATTACAACAGGTGAATATGGCGGAATTAAAGGCTTCAGAAACGTATACGATAATATGGAACTAGAGTTTGAAAGCGAGGAAGATGCAAGAAACATTCTAGAACTTGCTCGTTACGCAAATGTTCATACGCAACAACCTTTGACTAATGATGAATTAAAATTCATTTATTATTATCCGGAAATTGCGTACAAGATTATGACGGTAACTCCGTATTACGAGCCAAAACACGCACCAAAAAATAGAAAAAAACATGATATGTTTGCAAAAGTATAGAGGATATAAATTATGGGACAAACAATAGCAGAAAAGATTATATCAAAACACGTAGGACACGACGTTAAAGTCGGAGAACTTGTAATTGCAAAGGTTGACGTTGCAGCAGTTCAAGACGGAACAGGTCCATTGATGTGTAATGAATTTAAAAAATTAGGTAAAGATAAATTGGCTAATCCAGAACGTTCAATATTATTTATTGACCACGCTGCACCAAGCCCAAGAAAAGAACTTTCAAATACTCACACTGTACTGAGAGACTTCGCCAAACAATATGGCGCAGTGCTTTCAGAAGTTGGCGACGGAGTTTGCCACCAAAGGCTTGTAGAAACTTTTGTAAACCCTATGGAAATACTTGTTGGTGCTGATTCACACACTTGCACATCAGGCGCATTGGGTGCATTTGCAACAGGTATGGGTTCAACTGATATTGCAGTAGCTATGGCTCTTGGCAAAACGTGGTTAAAAGTTCCTGCAACTTTTAAAGTTGAAGTTAATGGCGAATTCCCGAAAGGTGTTTATGCAAAAGATTTAATTTTGCATTTGATTGGTACAATTGGCGCTGACGGCGCAACTTACAAAGCTTTAGAATTTTCTGGTTCAACTATTGATAATATGGATATGGCAGATAGATTTACTATCGCAAATATGGCAGTTGAAGCAGGCGCAAAGGCTGGTTTGTTCCCAACAGATGCAAAAACAAAAGCTTTCTTAGAAGAAAGAGGCAGAGGCGACAAGTTTGTAGAAGTAAAGGCTGATGAAGATGCAGTTTATGAAAGAGTTATCAAAATTGATGCTTCTCAACTTAAACCAACAGTTTCTTGTCCTCATACAGTTGACAACACAAAAACAGTTGACGAATTAAAAGATGTAAAAGTTAATCAAGTATTCATAGGAACTTGTACAAACGGTAGAATCGAAGACTTGAGAGTTGCAGCAGAAATCTTGAAAGGTAAACAAGTTAACCCTGATGTAAGATTACTTGTTGCACCAGCCTCAAGAGATGTATTCAAGCAAGCACTAAAAGAAGGCTTAATCGAAATCTTCGTAGACAGCGGTGCTGCAATAGTTACAAGCGGTTGCGGACCTTGTGTCGGTGTTCACGCTGGTATCTTAGGCGACGGCGAAGTTTGTCTAGCAACTCAAAACAGAAACTTTCAAGGTAGAATGGGCAACACTAAAGGCTTTATATATTTAGCAAGCCCAGCGGTTGCTGCATACAGTGCAATTAAAGGTTATATAGCAGATGTAAGAGAGGTGTTATAATGGGAAAAGTTTTTAAATTTGGCGATAATATTTCAACAGACCACATCGCACCAGGAAGATTATTCCACCTACGTTCTGACTTAAAAGAATTCTCAAAACACGTTCTTGAAGATGCTGACCCAGAATTTGCATCAAAAATGAAAGAAGGCGACTTTGTTGTTGCAGGTAACAACTTTGGTCTAGGTTCATCAAGAGAACACGCACCGCAAATCATTAAAATTGCTGGTGTTAGAGCAGTGTTAGCAAAAAGCTTTGCAAGAATTTTCTACAGAAATTCTATCAACATCGGTTTACTTTTAATCGAATGCGACACTGATAAAATCAACGCTGGAGACGAATTAGACCTTGATTTGCAAAACGGTGTAGTTAAAGATTTAACACAAAATATTGAAATCAAATTTCAACCACTTCCAGAAGTTATGATTAAACTTTTGAACGAAGGCGGATTAATTGAACACATCAAAAAACATGGAGATTTAGAATTATAATGAAAAAAGTAACTCTTATAAATGGTGACGGAATAGGACCAGAAATAACTGATGCAGTAGTAAAAATCATTGAAGCATCTGGCTTAAAAATAGATTGGGAATTGCAAACAGCAGGTGCTGACGTGATTGAACAAGAAGGAACACCTTTGCCAGAAAGAGTTATTGAGTCAATCAAGAGAAACAAAGTTGCACTAAAAGCACCCGTTACAACTCCTATTGGAAAAGGTTTCAGAAGTGTAAACGTACAACTTCGTAAAGCACTTGATTTGTATTCAAATCTTCGTCCTTGCAAAAACATTGACGGTATTAAAACTCGTTTTGATAATGTTGATTTAGTTATCGTAAGAGAAAATACAGAAGATTTGTACGCAGGGATTGAAAGACAAGTTGACGAAGACCACGCAGAAAGCATTAAAACAATTTCAAGAGAAGCATCTCTACGTATTGCAAAATTTGCATTTGATTACGCAGTAAAATACGGCAGAAAGAAAGTTACAGCAGTAACAAAAGCAAATATCTGTAAATTAACAGACGGACTATTTTTAACTTGTTGTAGAGAAGTAAAAGAACAATACCAAAACATTGAATACAACGAAATCTTAGTTGATAACGCTTGTATGCAACTGGTTCAAAAACCTGAACAATTTGACGTAATGGTATTACCAAATCTTTACGGCGACATCGTTTCAGACCTTTGTGCAGGTCTTATTGGTGGTCTTGGGGTTGCTCAAGGTGCAAATATCGGTAAAGATTATGCCGTGTTTGAACCTGTTCACGGTTCAGCTCCGGACATAAAAGGTCAAAACAAGGCTAACCCTACTGCCCTTCTACTTTCTGCAATCGAAATGCTTAAATATATTGATGAATTTGAATATGCAGAAAAAATTGATAAAGCATTAAGAAAAACTCTTAAAGAAGGTAAAGTTCTGACAGCAGATTTAGGTGGAACCGCCTCAACTACTGAGTTTAGAGATGAAATAATTAAAAATTTATAACCACGATAGAAGAGAGTTGGGGTAAAAACCCAACAAAAAAGAAGGCGATTTTGATGAAATCAAAATCGCCTTCTTTCAATGCTTTTATGCAAATTATAATTTTGCAATTTGTTTATAAAAATCATGACATTGTTCAAATTTATAAGCAAAGTTGAATAATCTTTGTTCAGTCATTTGAGGTGTCATAATTTGTAAACCGATAGGCATATTAGATGAATCAAAACCAGCTGGAACACTTACCCCAGGAATACCAGCAAGGTTTGCACTAATAGTTGCGATATCTGTTAAGTACATTGATAATGGATCTTCTGTTTTTGAACCGATGTCAAATGCAGTGTTTGGACAAGTTGGAGAGATTAAGATATCAACTTTTTCAAAAGCTTTATCAAAATCTTCTTTAACTAATCTTCTTAATTGTTGAGCTTTTTTGTAGTAAGCATCATAATAACCAGAAGATAATGCGTAAGTACCTAACATAATTCTACGTTTAACTTCATCGCCAAAGCCTTCTGCTCTTGATTTGTTATACATTTCAATCAATGTTTCTGCATTGTCAGTTCTATGACCATATCTAACACCATCAAATCTAGCTAAGTTTGAACTACATTCAGCAGTAGCTAAGATGTAGTAAATACCGATTGAATATTTTAAGTATGGAAGTGAAATTTCAACGATTTCGCAACCCATTGATTTGTAATCTTCAATAGCTGTTTCAATAGCTTTTTTAACATCAGCATCAACACCTTCTGCTAATAATTCCTTAATAACACCAACTTTTTTACCTTTAATATCATCGTTTAAGTGTTTAGAATATTGTTCAACAGGTGCATCGATAGAAGTTGAATCTTTAACATCATGACCAGAAATAACTTCTAATAATGTAGCTGCATCTTCAACAGTTCTTGCGAATGGACCAATTTGGTCTAAAGATGATGCGAATGCAATCAAACCATATCTTGAAACACGACCATAAGTAGGTTTCATACCTACCAAACCGCAGAAACTTGCTGGAAGACGAATACTTCCGCCTGTATCAGAACCCAATGATAAAGATGATTCTAATGCTGCAACTGAAGCTGCTGAACCACCTGATGAACCACCAGGAACTTTATTCAAATTCCAAGGATTGTAAACGTTATTGAATGCTGAGTTTTCATTTGATGAACCCATTGCGAATTCGTCTAAGTTAGCTTTACCAACGATTGGAATTAAGTTATTCAATAATTTTTCTGTAACTGTTGCATTATATGGAGAAACAAAGTTTTCCAAGATTTTACTTGAAGCTGTTGTTTTTGTACCGATATAATTCATATTATCTTTCAAAGTTAAAGGAACACCTGCTAAAAGTGGTAATTCTTCGCCTTTAGCAACTTTTTCATCAACTTTTTTTGCAATCTCCATTGCTTTATCTTTGCATAAAGAATTATATGCTCTAACTTTTGACTCAACTTCGTCAATTCTATCAAAAGTAGCGTTCAACAATTCAACTGCTGAAACTTCTTTATCAGCAATCATTTTTGCTTGTTCAACGGCACTTTTCTTTAAAAGTTCATTCATACTTTTCTCCTTAACTATTATTTAAGTTAATTATAAATAAAAAACGTCAAAATAACAAATGCGAATTTCACAAAATTGTGAAATTCGCATTTCGTCTTAAAGCTTGTAAAATTAGATATTACCAGTTGAACTGTTTTTATCATCTTCAAGAGAAGAAATATCGATATTATCATCTTCAACTTGATAATTGTTAATGCTTGGAACATCAATATCTACGTTAATATCAGCATCAATCATTTCAATATCATCTTTGTTGTAATCTTTGATTTTACCGTCTTCAAGTTTAACTTGAATAGAATTATTCAAGAAATGAAGAGCGCAAACTTTACCAAGACCGTCCGGAGTCATAACACCAGAACCGATAGGTGGCATATCTTTTGCGGCTTCAATGTAGTTTGAATACTCGTAAGAAAGACAGCATAACAATCTTCCGCAAGTACCTGAAATTTTACCAGGAGCAATTGGCATACCTTGATCTTTTGCCAATTTTACGTTTGTTGCTGTGAATTTTCTCATACAAGAACTACAACAGAATTCTTTACCGCAAATACCGCAACCGTCTAAAAGCGCAGTTTCATCACGGACACCAATATGTCTTAAATCAATTCTGATACGTTTAAACGTTTGTGTTAAATCCTTCAACAAGTTTCTAAAATCAACTCTTTCAGGAGCTGTGTAATAAAATGTAATTTTCTTTCTGTCAAAAGTCAAACGACACTGAACAAGGTTCATATTTAGTTTGTGAGATTTAATCAAATCTTGGCATTTAAAATACCCTTGAACTTCTTCTTGTTTGATTTGAGCCAAAGTTTCATTGTCTTTGTCTGTCAAAACTCTAATAACAGTAAAAGGTTCAGGTCTAAGTTTGCTCTTATCCCAAAGAGCCACAATTTCATCATTTAAGCAAATTGCTTTTAGAGCTTCTTCACCTTTTTCTGTTCTACATAACAACATATCTCCACATTTAACGTTAACGTTATCTGGAATATTCAATGGATAATATGAATTTTTTAAATATCTTACTGCAAATTTTGTCATACGTATTTTTCTTCTTCTTTTAGCTTTCTATTCATTAAGTTCATAAATACTTCTTTAGCAGGTGTATCTGTGTAAACAGCCTGATAAATAGCATTTGAAACTGGAACTTCTACATCAAACTTTTTAGCTAATTCGCATAAAGCCTTAGAAGTTTGAACACCTTCCGCAACTGAACCTAAATCTCTTAAAATATCATCAATTTTTTTACCTTGTGCAATCATAGCACCAACTGTATGGTTTCTTGATAAAGGACTTGAGCAAGTTGCAATCAAATCGCCCATACCAGAAAGACCGTATAATGTTGAAGGATTTGCACCAAGTTTTGTACTAATTCTGATAATTTCTGCCATACCACGAGTAAGCAAAGCACCCATAGTATTGTCGCCTAATTTTAATTCTGCCGCAAAACCAGCTGCGATAGCGATAACGTTTTTCAAGCTACCACCAAGTTCAACACCGATTACGTCTGAATTTGTATAAAGTCTAAATCTATCTTTTACTGATAATTTTTCTTGAATAAATTTAGCAACTTCCATATCTTCAGAAGCAACACAAGCAGCAGTTGGGCAACCCATTAGAACTTCTTTTGCCAAAGTTGGACCAGAAAGAATTACTAATTTTTGTTCTGGTAAAACATCTTTGATGACTTCGCTCATTCTCATTAATGAAGGCAATTCAATACCCTTTGATGCATTAACAAGAATTTGATTTTTATCAATACCTGCAGATTTTAATTGTTCACAAACAGGTCTAACACCGCTTGTCGCAATTACTGAAAGAATTACATCTGCATCTTTTATTGCAGATTTCATATCAGACGTAATTTCAACCTTGTCTTGAAGTTGAACTTCAAGAGGCTTAGTTGATTTTTTGTATAATTTTAATTCTTCTGTTAAATCTTGTTCTCTTGACCAAACTGTAACTTCGTCGAAGTTATCTGTTAATAACCATGCAAGAGTTAACCCCCAACACCCTGCACCTAATACTGTTAATTTCATTCTTAAACTTTTTCTCCACTATTTAATAATTTTCTCAAAACACCACCGTGTTTTTTCAATTCTTTTTTTGCATCTTCAATGCTCAAATTCATAACGATTGAAGCAACAGAAGTTTTGATATCCCAATTAGACTCCAATAAAGCTTCTAATGCTCTACCAATAGAAGTTTCGGCAATTTGACTAACAATTCTAATTGCTCTATCTTTCAATTTATCATTTGTAGCTTTCAAATCAATCATAAAATTCTTGTATGTTTTACCAATTTTAATCATTGAACCAGTTGAAAGCATATTCAAAATCATCTTTTGAGCAGTACCAGCTTTTAAACGGCTTGAACCAGCGATAACTTCTGGCCCAACTTCTGCACAAATGCAAACTGTAACTTCTTCACCAATTTTAGCTTGGTTATTGCAAGTAACAGCAATTGTTTTAACCCCAATATCATTTGCATTTTCTAAAACACCTAAAAGATATTTAGGATTTCCGCTTGCAGAAATTACAACGCAAACATCATTTTTTGTAAGAATTTTTGCATCTTCCTTGCCTTGTTCAAAATTATCTTCTGCACCTTCAACAGCAGTAGTGAAAGCTTTTTCACCGCCAGCAATAATACCTTGAACCATAGAAGGGTCAGTGCTAAAAGTTGGAGGACATTCGCTTGCATCTAAAATTCCTAGACGACCAGATGTTCCGCAACCGAAATAAATTAGTCTTCCGCCATTATTTAGCTTGCTTGCTATAATATCGATAGCTTCAGCAATATGTTCTGCTTCACTTTCAACAGCTAAAGCAACTAATTTATCTTCTTCGTTCATTTTTCTAACCATATCAACGGTAGAAATAATATCGATATCTTTAGTATTTTCGTTTAAATATTCTGTTATAATTTCGCTCATTTACTAAATCTCTTTCAATAAGTTTGCCATTTCAATAGCAGCTTTAGCCGCATCAGAACCTTTGTTACCAGCTTTTGTACCAGCTCTTTCGATAGCTTGTTCGATATTTTCTGTTGTAAGAACGCCGAACAATACAGGAACTTCTGTTTCTAAGCCAACTTGAGCGATACCTTTTGATAATTCAGCACATACATAATCGTAATGTGATGTAGAACCTTTAATAATAGCGCCTAATGTGATAATTGCATTATATTTGCCAGATTTTGCACATCTTTTTGCAATTAAAGGAATTTCAAATGCGCCTGGAGTCCAAACTACTTCAATATTATCTTCTGCAACGCCGTGTCTTTTTAATTCGTCAATAGCGCCAGATAGCAGTTTTGAACCTATAAATTCATTAAATCTTGATATAACAATACAAAACTTTTCGTTATTTGTAGTTAATTGTCCCTCGATAACTTTCATAATATACTCCAATTCTCTATATTGTTAATTTTATAACATATAAAGTTAATTTACAATATATGGAGCAAAAATCTTATAGAAAATATAAATAGAAGCCAAAATTAGTAGCACACCACTTATTTTTAATAAGACTTCAGAAAAATTATTAAGAGATTTCATTGATTTAACTTTAGATAAACCAACACCTACAAGCAATATAATAACGCTTTGACCAATTGCAAATAAAAATAGCATTAAAACAGCCAAAAAGATTTTATTTGCTAACGCTGCAAAACTCATAATTGCCATTAAAATTGGTGTAGAGCAAGGTGTTCCTGCAAGAGCAAAAAACGCACCTACGATAAACGGATACAACAACAGGTTATTGCCTTCGTTTTTAGGAATTTGCTTTATAAATACAGGGAACTCAAAATCAAGCACATTCAACAATTTTAGCCCCATTACCATAACAAACGAAGCTATAAATAGCATAAAATATGCACCACCAATTGAAATAAAGACCTTACCAGTTAAAGCGCACAATATCCCAATTATTGAAAACACAACTGATGAACCCAATACAAAGAACATCAATTGTAAAAAGGTTTTGGCAACACCTTGAGTAGAAAAACCCAATACATATCCCATTATCAGTGGAATAATTGCAATTGAGCAAGGTGAAAGTGAAGCCACAAGCCCACCTAAAAACGATATAAAAAGTAATAGTAGGCTATTTGAGCCACTTGAGAATAGATTAACGTAATGTTCCATTTATCAATGCCTTCATATTTGCTTCTAACTGTTCTGCTGTTAATGAACCAACTGTTCTTTTTAAAACAGCACCATCACTATTAACATACAACAATGTAGGAACCAATGTTACATGGTAAGTTTTTATCATATTTTTTGTTTTCATATCAGTTTTTTCAACAGAAACCGACTCTAACACAATTTTATCCCTGTAATTAGGATAAACCTTATCTAAATTTTCACCCAAGATTTTACAATCTCTACAAAGCGGAGAAGAGAATTTCACAATCTTTGGCATATTATTAGCAGAAGTTTTTTGCTCTGCATTTGTACCATTGCTTGATAAAAAGAAATAAGTAATCATCGGTAAAATAAATATCGTTGCAATTATTAGTATGTTTTTCTTCATATTATATCTCCTTAACTTTATAGTAATCCTAGTTTACTATAAAATGCACAAAAAACTAAACCCCAAGTGGATAATTTTGAGGATTATATAGAAAATTAAAAGAGGCGAAAGTTTTATTCTAAAACTTTCGCCTCTAAAAAATAAATTTTAAAAACTAAACTTTTTGCATTTCAGCAGCTCTTTGTTTTCTGAATAACATATCAACAAACGCTTCTAAACGAGTTACAAAACCAGCTTCACCAGTGTGTTCGTCAATTGTTAAATTCAACAAAGGCATTGCGTATTCTTTAGCTTTTCTAGTAATTCTTTCAAGCATCAAAGAATCTGGGCCACAGCCAAATGCAGTAAGTGTAATCATACCGTCAACATTGCTATCTTTTAAGTAATGTCCAGCACAACCTGTCATTTCTGTCTCGTTTGCCCAATAATAATTTTGACCCAATGCTGAAATACCATCAACTAAATGCTCGTGAGAAAGTTGCATTGCAGTGCAAACTCTAACGTTCATTTTGTCTAGTTTTTCAAATATTTTCATTGATGTTCTTTCATCATAAATATTGTAAGCATGAGAAACTAAAGCAATTGTGATTGGATAATCTTTTTTATCTTCATCAGCTACGCAAACTTTACCTTGAATTGCATAATCCAAAGCTTTTGTATATTGAATGCCAGATTTTAGCATAACATTGAAGTTATTCCAAACCTTCCAACCTGCTTTTTCAGCTTCTTTGATAAGTTTTAAATCAGTAATATTAAAATAGCTTGCACACTCAATCAAGAACTCTTTCAAACCTTGATTTTTAGCAGATTTATCAAGAGTTGGTTCAACAAGTGTGAATTTTTCTTTTACAACATTTCTAATCAAATCAGGAAGTCCTCTGATTTTAGAACAGTTGTAAATTTTTGGCGCAATTGATTGATAAGAAGGAACAAAAATCTTATCTACACCTTTTTCAATCAAGTTCAACACATGACCAACAAAAACTTTAACTGGTAAACATGTTTCTGTAACAACACGGCTTGCACCTTCTGCCAAAGTTTTTTTAGTTGTGTTATCTGATAATATAATTTCTACTCCTAATGCCTTAAAAAATCCATATAAGAACGGATAGTAATAGTAATAAGACATTGCTTTCGGCATACCTAATTTCATACATTTCC
>ERZ808278.604-NODE-604-length-21679-cov-4.946772_pt1 | contig 21679 bp, 20 predicted proteins | sample MGYA00521239_ERZ808278 | MGnify/ENA primary metagenome ERZ808278 (study PRJEB31516, sample SAMN03275600) | gut metagenome | biome: mammalia-associated habitat; material: feces | host: Papio cynocephalus | place: Kenya | collected 2012-07-17 ... | reverse complement strand
GTATTTTCCAATTCTATTTAACCTAAAGAAATGTGATAGAATAATTGATGTCGGAAAAGAAATTAGGATGGCTACCCATGGCAACAAATAACTACCGCAAATTGTAGGTAGAGATGTATGATAATATAAATACATCAGAACAAACTGATGAAAAACATAAACACCCATACTTAAAACATTAAAATGCATGACCATTGATGGTACTTTTGTTGACTTACGTGAGAGTAGTATAGATATATAATACCAAAACGCAATGCCAGTAGTCATTTTCATTTAACCTCATATTGATTGAATTTGTTTACTAGTAATTTTGTAAAATTCTCGTAATTGACAACATCGTAAAATGTTGATTTCCAAGTATCTCTTGCATTCATTCTCATTTCTATTTTCCTTGTATATGTTAAGTTAGCATAGGTCGTTAAGACTTTTACAAGTTCCTCTTCTTGAAAATCAACATCTAACAAATAACCATTATAATTAGGTTTTACGACTTCTGGTACTCCTCCTACTTTTGTGCCAATAACAGGGATTGACATAGAAAAAGCTTCCATCATAGTCATTGGCATACCTTCTGTTGAAGACACATTTATCAAGAAATCGAATTCGTGATTAGAAATATAATTAAGAGCATCTTCATTTTTCATTTCTCCGAGAAATTGATAATCAATATTATCTTTTCCTGATAACTTCTGTTTTGCATACTCTACAATTTGGTCGTAAAGATATCTTGCACCGATATGTGTCCAATGAACTTTAAGTCCATGAATACAACTCAGAGTGTCAATTATACGATCTATCCGCTTTATGTCTCTAACATACGAGAAACTAACTATTCTAATATCATTTCTTTCGGTAAAACAATAAGTAATATCATGTTCTGATACTCCAAGATAGTTTACACTAGCCTTGTTTGTAACATCAAAATAGTTCTTGCAAAAATATGACAAGCCTTTTTGGGAAATGAAAGAAAACCAATCTACGTTGTTATTGTATACGCACTTATATGGTTGATACCTATCATTTATGTCTAACTCATACAAATCACCTCCGTGTAATCTACAGACAACAAAATCACCATATTTTTTTACTATAGAAGCAGCAAAACATGCATATTCATTCCAATAAGAATATAACACGACTGGTCCATTTATATTATTTCGTATTTCATTTAAATATTTAGCAAAATGAAGAGTCCGCATTTGAACTCTTAAACATACTTTAATGCGGCTAATTGAAAGTTTATGTCGTCCAATAATTTTAAATACTTCCTTAATGAAAGATTTAGAAAATATAGAATCTACGAAGAGTGTTAATATATGATAATTTAAATGGGCGTTATATCTATGCAATATCACATTATCAGGAACATTTACATATTGAATGTCTTTAACATTTCTGCTAACTATATGTACATTAAAATATTTTGCTAGTGACTTTATTTCTTCTTTCAAGAAACTTGATTCTGTAAGTCCAAAAGGGAAAGACTGGGTAATGAGAATCAATGTTTTTTTATTTTGAAATGATACCATATTATTAATCAATTTTTATCATGGCTAGTAAGCCATTTATTGGATCTTATTTCTTATCAAGCATTTCATACTTTGAATGCTTTGACTTAAACTCTGGAACTATTTCCTTCATTTTGCCTACAATTTTCATGTCATCATGTGTAAAAGTAAGTAGAAGAAGATCATCTTCATTTTTCTTCGCTACATCATAATCATAACTACGTACTTCAGCAATCATAATTTTGGGATGATGGGTAGGTTTCGTATTCTCTTGGGTAGCGAGGAGTTCCTCATAAAGTTTCTCACCATCACGAAGACCGGTAAACTTGATCTTCACATTCTCAGCTCCCGAAAGAGAAATCATACGTTTGGCAAGGTCAACAATCTTAACAGGTTTGCCCATATCAAAGACGAAGATTTCACCTCCCTTTCCCATTGTACCAGCTTCAAGCACCAACTTACATGCTTCTGGGATAAGCATGAAGTAGCGGATGATGTCAGGATGGGTTACTGTTATTGGTCCCCCTTTGCGAATTTGCTCTTTGAACAAAGGAATAACAGAGCCATTAGAACCGAGAACATTGCCAAAACGCGTAGTAACAAACTGGGTCTCACCTTTTACCTTACCATCAAGTATGGCTTGATTAAGACTTTGACAATAAATTTCACAAATACGTTTGCTACACCCCATAACATTGGTAGGGTTTACCGCCTTATCTGTAGAAATCATAACAAACTTCTTAGTGCCATACTTTACAGCAAGGTCTGCAATAATGCGTGTTCCTGCAATATTATTACGAACGGCTTGAATAGGATTGTCTTCCATCATTGGAACGTGCTTGTAAGCTGCAGCATGGAAGACATACTCAGGATGATATTCGGTGAATAGTTTTTCCATGTGATCTTTATCTGCTATAGAGGCTACCACAGTTTCGTTTTTAACATCTGAGAACTTGCGTGCCATCATAAGACGAATATCATGCATTGGGGTCTCCGCTTGATCTACAAGGATCATTTCTGCAGGATGGTAAGGGGCGATCTGACGCACCATTTCTGAACCAATAGAACCTGCAGCACCAGTGATAAGCACTCGACGACCTGTGAGCATAGATCCGATAGCATCCATATCGACTTCAATTTTATCACGGGGTAAAAGGTCTTCAATTTCCACCTCACGAAATTGTTGATGAGTAAGTTCTGATTTGCCGTCCCATTCCTCTGCTTCCACAGGTAATATCATTATTTTAATATTGGCAGCCGTGAGAGCATCAATGAGTGTGTTGCGAGTAATAAAATGTTCTGTCTGTAGAGGTGAGACAAGGAGAGTTGTAACATTGTATTTCTTCATTGTTTCTACCACGGAATCGTCATCGTAATGTACTTGTTCTCCCAAAAGCCAAGACCCATTGAGCGATCGATCGGTGGATATAAAACCACGAAGACGGTAGCGTTGCGGATTTTCGTTCTTTAAGCTCTTTGCAAGGGCTATGCCTCCGCTCATACAGCCGTAAATAAAGACTTTTTGGATGCTACTATTACCACGATAGGTGTCATGCATTGATTTGACAATCACTCGTCCACCCCACATAAGCATTGTAGCAACAATGAAAAGCATGACAGCACCATCAAAGCGTAAGATTAGCACATAATCTGTAAGACCAGCATAAACCTGTAGCTGATGCAGTGCACATGTTCCAATACCTGCAAAAGCTGTACTATAAGCAACACGATGAAGGTCAACAAAACTGGAGTAGCGCATTACGCCATGATAGGTGTGAAAGTAGAGAAACGATGCAATATAAACTATTAGACACAAACAAAGTCCAAGGCTTACTTGCCAAAAATGCAGTGCAAGTTCCTTACCTCCAAATTGGAAATAATATACAAAAAGTCCCGAAATATAGACTGCCAAGCAGTCCATGACGAGTATACACCAATAAGGCACTGCCTTGCGCGAAAAATACCAGTTGCTGATTTTGCGTAAAAGATGAGTCATATTGATTTATCGAAAATGAGTCATATTGAATTATTAATAATTTACTATAATAATGCTTTTAAGGAACGTGCGGTTGTATCGAACAACAACACCAGAGTGTTCACCTGTGCACACGCTCTTTTTTATTAAAGAGATTACTCTATAACATTACTGAACAAAATTACCTTCACCAGAAAGTTCTTTTTGAATGTATTCAAGTGCGGCTATCTTTGCTTTTGTCTCTTCTACATTGAGGAGACGAGTATTATTCGAGTTGAATTCTGTGAGCACATTACGCTCTGTCTCGCCTTCCTTAAAGTATTTATCATAATTAAGACCACGATTGTCTGCAGGTACACGGTAGAAGTCACCCATATCCTCTGCTTTAGCACACTCCTCATTAGTGAGAAGAGTTTCGTACATCTTCTCACCATGACGAATACCGATCACCTTAATATCCTCTTTCTTTCCTCCAAAAAGCTCACAAACAGCCTCTGCTTGAGTTTGGATAGTACAAGCAGGTGCTTTCTGTACAAAAATATCACCATTCTGACCATGTTCAAAGGCAAAAAGGACAAGGTCTACTGCTTCTTCTAGAGACATGATAAAACGAGTCATTGAAGGCTCAGTGAGAGTGATAGAGTTCCCATTACGAATTTGTTCAATCCACAGGGGAATAACAGAGCCACGTGAACACATTACATTTCCATAACGTGTGCAGCAAATCTTTGTCTTGCCAGAGTAACGACTCTTTGCTACAGCTATTTTTTCCTCAATAGCTTTGGTAATACCCATAGCATTGATTGGGTATGCTGCCTTGTCGGTAGAAAGACAAATAACTGCACCAACACCAGCTTCGATAGCAGCTGTTAGTATATTATCAGTACCGATAACATTAGTTTTTACTGCCTCCATAGGGAAGAACTCGCATGAAGGAACCTGCTTCAACGCTGCTGCATGGAAAATATAATCTACACCAGGCATAGCATTCTTACAAGACTGAAGATTACGCACATCACCGATAAAGAACTTGATTTTGTTTGCGTATTCAGGATATTTTGCCTGATACTCATGACGCATATCGTCTTGTTTCTTTTCATCACGAGAGAAAATTCGGATTTCTGCAATATCAGTCTTCAAGAATCTGTTAAGTACTGCGTTACCAAAAGAACCGGTACCACCGGTAATCATTAGGGTTTTACCTGCAAAAATTGACATATTTGTATTTGTTTAAAATTATTATTTCTTTACTACCTTATCAAAAAAAGTATCTGGTCTTTCAGGATTGAATATCTCATTACAATACATGACTGTAACAAGATCTTGAGTATCGGAGAGATTGATAATATTGTGAGTATAACCAGGAAGCATTATTACGCTCTGAATTTTATCACCACTAACTTCATACTCAATAATCTCTGCATTTGGATCATTCTCATTACGAAGTTGAATAAGTCCATGACCACTTACTACGATAAACTGTTCCCACTTGGTGTTATGCCAATGCTCACCTTTTGTGATACCAGGCTTTGAGATATTTATACTTACCTGTCCACAGTTAAGGGTGTGAACGAGTTCTGTGAACGAACCTCTATTATCAACGTTCATCTTTAAATCAAAAATAGCCTTGTCCTTGGGAAGATAACTGAGATATGTACTATAGAGGCGTTTTGCAAAACTATCAGCAGGAATCTCTGGAATCATTAAGGTCTTTGGCATGTCACGAAACTGGTGAAGAAGCTCGACGATATAACCAAGTTTCACATGATGAGTGACAGGAGCAGCACAATATCGACCAACTGGCGTTAGGACAGTCTCTACACCATCAAACTCACAATAATGCTCTTCACCTTTCAATGCGCAAATCATTTCCTCAACTAAATCATCGATATAAAGAAGCTCCATATCAACATTGGGATCATTGACTGTGATAGGAATGTCGTTAGCAATATTGTTACAGAATGTGGCTACAGCCGAATTGTAGTTAGGACGACACCATTTGCCATAGAGATTAGGAAAACGATAAACAAGTACTTTAGCACCTGTCTCTTCACCATATTGAAACATAAGTTCTTCACCAGCCTTCTTGCTTTTTCCGTACTCACTTGTACCAAAACGTCCTGCAAGAGTGGCTTGGATAGAACTACTAATCATCACTGGACAGTTATTGTTGTGCTTCTTTAAGTTGTTTAAGAGTACTGTGGCAAAGCCGAAATTGCCTTCCATGAACTCTTTTGGATTTTGTGGACGATTAACACCTGCAAGATTAAATACAAAATCACATTCCCTACACCAAGAATCCAGTTGATCTGGCGTAGAATCAATATCGTACTCAAAAACTTCATCAATGACTAAATTTCCATAGCACTTAGCTTTGCCTGTCCTAATATTATTGAGTTGAGCACAAAGGTTTTTACCTACAAAGCCCTTTGCACCTGTTACTAGAATTTTCATAAATTTCCCATTATTAGAATTTTCTCCAAACCATCTTGTTTACCACACCTACATAAGACTGGACAATCTTAACAACCTTTGTAGAAACATTTTCATCAGTATAGTTTGGTACAGGAGTTCCATAATCACCATTCTTTACGAGTTCTACTGCGGTATCAACAGACTGGAGAAGACCATTGGTATCAATGCCAGAAAGTATGAAACCGGCCTTATCAAGTGACTCGGGACGTTCTGTTGATGTACGAATACAAACAGCAGGGAATGGATGACCTACACTGGTAAAGAAACTGCTTTCCTCTGGAAGAGTACCTGAATCTGAAACGACAGCAAATGCATTCATTTGGAGGCAGTTATAATCGTGAAAGCCAAGAGGCTGCTGAACTTGCACACGAGAATCAAGCTGGAAACCAGATTGTTGCAGACGATTACGTGAGCGGGGATGGCAACTGTATAGGATAGGCATATCGTACTTCTGTGCCATTGCGTTGATAGCATTAAAGAGAGAAAGGAAATTCTTCTCGGTGTCAATATTTTCTTCACGATGGGCAGAAAGGAGTATGTATCGTCCCTTCTCAAGACCAAGGCGTTTGTGAATATCACTGGCCTCGATTTCTGCTAGGTTCTGATGAAGCACTTCTGCCATAGGTGAACCTGTGACATAAGTTCGTTCAGGAGGAAGACCGCATTCTGCCAAATAACGACGAGCATGTTCAGAATAAGCAAGATTTACATCAGAAATGATGTCCACGATACGGCGGTTTGTCTCCTCTGGTAAACACTCGTCCTTACAACGATTACCTGCTTCCATATGGAAGATTGGAATATGTAGTCGTTTTGCACCTATGACGCTTAGGCAACTATTGGTATCACCTAAAACGAGAACAGCATCAGGCTTAGTTGCTACCATAAGTTTATAGCTGGCATTTATGATGTTACCACAAGTCGCTCCTAAGTCATCCCCTACGGCATCCATATACACCTCAGGATCTTTAAGTTTTAAATCTTTAAAGAATACTCCATTGAGGTTATAGTCATAGTTTTGACCAGTATGGGCAAGGATGACATCAAAAAATTGACGGGTCTTATTTATAACGGCAGCGAGTCGGATTATCTCTGGACGTGTACCAACGATAATGAGCAACTTCAGTTTGCCATTATTTTGGAAACTAATGTTTGAATAGTCTGTTCTAAGTTCCATATTATTTATAAATTCTATTTAGTCTTCATTATTAATTAATCCCTTCTAAAAATATCACGTGTATAAACTTTCTCTTCTACATCTTTCAAGCAATCGTCAAAGCGGTTGGCAATGATGGCTTTACTTTGTGCCTTGAATTCATCGAGATTATTGATTACCTTGCTGCCGAAGAATGTTGTGCCATCCTCAAGGGTTGGTTCGTAAATGATAACCTCTGCACCTTTTGCCTTGATGCGTTTCATAATGCCTTGAATGGCTGACTGGCGGAAGTTGTCACTATTTGACTTCATGGTCAAACGGTATACACCGATTACACAATTGTTAGGTTCTGCTCCGAATTGATTATTACTTGAATAGTCATACCATCCAGCCTTGCGCAATACTGCATCAGCAATGTAATCCTTGCGAGTCTTATTTGATTCAACAATAGCAGACATCATATTCTGAGGTACATCCTGATAGTTTGCGAGAAGTTGCTTTGTGTCCTTTGGCAAGCAGTAGCCGCCGTAACCAAATGAAGGATTGTTATAGTGTGTGCCGATACGGGGATCAAGACCGACACCTTCAATGATAGCCTTGCTATCCAAGCCTTTAACTTCTGCGTAAGTATCGAGTTCGTTGAAGTAGCTTACACGAAGGGCAAGGTAAGTATTGGCGAAGAGTTTAACGGCTTCTGCTTCCTTCATGCCCATAAAGAGAGTGTCGATGTTTTCTTTGATAGCACCTTCTTGCAAAAGAGCAGCAAAAGTCTTAGCTGCTTCGACCAACATCTCTACATTTGTTACTGCTTCGATAGCCTTATTCTCAGCCTCAAACTCAGGCTTGTTGATGATCTTGGGATAACCAACGATTATACGGCTTGGGTAGAGGTTGTCGTAAAGTGCCTTGCTCTCACGAAGGAATTCAGGAGAAAAAAGAAGATTGAACTTCTTAACTCCTTTCTGGGCGTACTTCAAATAGAGGTTGCGAGTGTAGCCGACAGGAATGGTTGACTTGATGACCATAATGGCATCGGGATTTACTTCCAATACAAGGTCGATGACTTCCTCTACATGGGTAGTATCGAAGTAGTTCTTAACAGGGTCATAGTTGGTAGGAGCTGCGATAACCACGAAGTCGGCATCAGCATAAGCAGACTTGCCGTCAAGTGTAGCTACAAGGTTCAAAGGCTTTTCAGCCAAATACTTTTCGATATAATCATCTTGGATAGGTGAAATCTTATTGTTTAGTTTTTCCACCTTTTCCGGAATTACGTCTACTGCTGTTACATGATGATGTTGAGATAGCAATGTAGCTATGCTCAGTCCCACGTAGCCAGTACCAGCTACTGCGACTTTAATGTCTTTAAAATCACGCATAATTATTATTGATTTAGTTTCCTCTTATTGCTGATTTTGATACTATTGTATCGAAACAAGTATTTATCTTGATATATTTATAGCAAGATTTGTCCGTGCTACTTCTTCTTTCCTTAATATTCTTTTTTGTGGTCGTAGTAGGGCACGCACATTCTACTTTGATGAAAATAGAATCTTTGCTTGGTGTATGCTCTGTCTTTTGCTCAACTATATTTCGCTTTTTACTCAGAGAGCACCCAACAAACGACATTGAGAATATTATCGCCAATAAGAATGAGAACATTTGCATTCCAGAAAATATTCGTGTGTAAGTATCGTAAATATTACTATTTGCACTATTAGAATTATCTATGCTTGGCGTGCTTTGATTTAGTATTAGTTGTTCTCTGGTACGAGGATTTCTTGCAATAGTCCCTGTTAGTTTCATCAAGGTCAGAATTCCACAAAGAACAGAAAGGGTAAAAAGAAATAAAGCTATAAATATTAAGCACGAATTAGCGTGTGCAGCTTCTGAAGAGAATATTTTGTCTGTAAATGCAATACACAACGTCAATATACCGATAGATAAGGTTATCAGTTGCTTCGTTACATCTCCAGCAAAGTCAAAGGATTTCTTCTCTCTTTCCTCCATATAGGAACCTGTATCTTCTGTTTTTAGCAAAATGGCCAAATGGGGCAGATTGATAGTTGGGCTTTTCGTACCAAACTATCATTTATCATACGGAGCTGAATCCTGCCACCAGCACCATAGCTTTGAATCTGATTGCACATATATGTTGCCATTCTTTTGGCATTCTGTTGTGCTTCCGCTATTTTGGCTCCATTATATCTGTCATTGACAGACATTCTGTCTACTCCAGTTCTGATGATTTCATGTAGTTGCTGCTTTGCTGTCTCCGTAATCTGACAGTTGCGCCTTTCGATTTCACTAAATGCTGCACCACTTAGACTCTTATATAGTTCTTCTTGTGTCATAATTATTGTAACTAATATTTTTGCTTACTCTGTTTAGTGCCACACTACGATAATGTGCGATATTCCAACTGTCGTTTTCTTTGTATTGGGAAATTACCTAACGAGAGTATGTAAAAAATCTGTCTCACAAGATATTATAGACGATAATGACTTATGTCATTCGGCTATCTCAAAGTCCTCATTATGCACATTGTTGATGGCGACAGCATAGCCGCCAAAATCCATAACAAGCTGGCGGTTTTTCAATATACGCACCACATAGCCTACTTGTCCTGCCATAATACCTGTTAGTACACGGAGCTTCACATGGTCTTTCGCAAACTTCACGAAAGGATCACGCAGAAAAGTAATACGTTCTGGCTCTTCTTCCATGATTTGCATGAATGGACGCATCGTATCATCTGGAATAGTGGCTGGTTTACCTGTGCTGCAATCGTTCACTAAAAAATATTGTGGATAGTTCTGTATAAGAAACAATTTCAATTGCTCTGTTTCTCCCTGCAAGAATACGAGACCGCTGACTGTGGGCTTATCTTCTCTGATAATACCTTTTCCATTCGGATTCCTCTTATATTTTACAGTACGGTGTACAAAACATTTCGGTTTGAAATTGCCCTCTATCTTACGAGATTCGAGTTTCTTTTCAAAAGAAGCGGCAGACATATGTTGTATGAATATATATCCCCAAGGTGGACCCGACTCTTTCTCTTTAGAATCCGTCTCTTCACCTAAATTATTTTTGGGTTCTTCCTCATTCCGAATATCCGTATTTTCAAGATTTTGATTGTTGTTTTCTTCTTCATTTTTGGATATTCCTCCCACTTTCGAAACCGATTTCTTATCAGTTCCGACTATGTGGATGCCCTTTGGTAAACGCTTGTTATTATACATATCATTTACGTCGGCTGTAGAAGAAGGAAGCGAGCTAACCTGCGTCATTTTCTTTATCTACTTTATGTCACTGTTGGCTGTCATCACTTGGAATGACGATGCCAGTTTCGCAATAACATTGTTCATAAATTCATACTATTAAACTGTATGTCTGTCCAGTCAAAGGGGGAGTTTATTGATTTCCATCCCTCATTGAACTTTGTGTCTCTATCAGTTCATTCGCCTATCTTCTGAGTGTAAAATAGGACTTCGGCTACAAAGGTACTGTTTTTCTTGCATTTATTATCATTTCCCCATAAAAACTTTTGGCTTTCTGCAAATTCATGCAGAATTGTTTAACAAATCCGACATCTTTACGCTCAAAACTCCTTGATTTTCAGCCAATATCCATTATTCACATATCTTACACTCAGAAGATACGCACATTTGTTAAACATTTTGGGCGCATTTTTCACTTGTTTTCACATCGTTTCCGCTTATTTCCCTCTACTTATTCTTCGTATGATTTTTCGGTTTGCTTCATTGATCCTTGATGTGTCGATAGAAGCCAAATACGTTTGTGTGGTTCTAATAGAATGATGTCCCATACCTTCACTGATAAGGGCGATGGAATAGTTCATGTCTTGGGCGATGCTTGCCCATGAATGTCGTGCAACATAGAGGGTTAAGGGTGTTTTCAATCCTATCATTCTGCCAATCTTCTTCAATGCGCGGTTCACGTTTTCCTGCACACGCAGATATTGCTTGTACTCCGTTCCGTCCGTTTTCTGAATAATGGGCAACATATAGGGCGTATCTTCGGTTTGCCAGGCGTAACGCTCGACAATCTCTTTCTGTTCATGTTCCCATTCTACGTAGAGCGGTTGGTTGTTTTTTTTGCGGCAATAGCTTAACAATCCATTCTTCAAGTCATTCTTTTTCAGATAGGCGATGTCCACAAACGGCATCCCTCGCATATAAAAGCTGAACATGAAGATGTCACGCGCAAATGCCAAGGTTGTTCCTTTGGGCAGTTGCAACTTTTGTATGGCTCGGATATGTGCTTCTGATATGGCGCGTTTGGTTGTCTTGACGTATGATAGGCGTACACGGCTGAATAGATTTTTGTCATCACTCAGTATGCTTTCAACCACTGCTTTATGTAATAAAGTGTTGAGGGTGCGCAAGTAAAAGCGGATGCTGTTTGGCATCAAGCTTCTATTGATAAGCCACGCCTCATATTCTTCCATCATGTCGGAAGACAGTTCGTCAAAGGTTAAGTCCACTTCCTCACGAAATTCCTTGAACCTGCGGTAGGCACTGGTATAAGTCCTGAATGTTCCCTGTCGCTGCATCCGCTTTTGTCTCGCAATTTGCTCCTGTAAAAAGGTAAATACGGTTTTGCAAGGAGCAATTTGATTGAAGGCATCACAAAGATCGTCCAATGAAAACTCCTTGTTGGCATTTTCCAACTTGTGGATTATCTCTTTACGCTGTTTCAGTTCCCAATCTATTGCGGACTGCATCTGTTGCAGTTCGGTTCTTCTGTCGCCATCGGGCGGTATTGTCAGACTCTCTGTTTTTTCGTTCCATTCACATGGGAATACATGATAACCAGTGCTTATCCACTTCACATTGCGTTTGTGTATCACTTGATAGTATAGCGTACCTTCTGTTTCGGGTACTGACGAAGGACGGAATTTCAATTTTATTGTTGCCATAGATATTTGTTTTTACGGGTTGTTACTACCATATAATTAAGGTCTTGTCCAAACTATATTGTCGGAACAAGACCGTCACACACTTCTTTTGTTTTTGGTTGTTCTATATTTATTTGTCTTCTTTCATTCTCTTCTATGCCATTTCCTGCATTCTTGCTATTTTAATATTTGTTAAACATTCGTGTATAAGGATTTTCTTGGTGTGCATTTTGACTAATTTTTAGTAACTTTGCACACCTAAACAAACTGATTATGGATAATACTTTTGCTCAAAGACTGGTTAATGCCAGAAAAATCCGTTGTATGTCACAGCGTGAATTATGCAGTTCAGTTGACGGCAAGGTATCGCCAACTGCTATTGCCAAGTACGAGAAAGGACTGATGATGCCGTCAAGTGACGTGCTGATTGTGCTTTCCAATGCCTTAGGCATGAAACTTGATTACTTCTTCCGTCCTTTTGTTGTGGATATAGACCCTTCCAAGTTTGAGTTTCGCAAGAAATCAAGTATGGGCAGCAAGAAAGTGGAGTCTATCAAGTTTCTCGTTTGCTCAGAAATAGAGAAGTATCTTGAAATTGAGGCTATTCTTGGCATTGCATCAAAATTCAACTTAGACTATAGCAACATCACTGTCGAAGGAGAAAACGAGGCGAAACTCTTAGCTTTGCGTCTTCGCCAAGATTTGAATATAGGCTCCGATGCTATCGTTTCTGCCGTTGATTTATTGGAGTCGATGGGTGTTAAGATTATCGAGATTGAACACGAGAGTTCTTTTTCCGGCACTTGCAACGAAGCAGGTGGATTGCCTGTTATTGTCGTGAACAAGAACATGTGTTCTGAACGCAAGCGTCTCACTATCTTTCACGAATTGGGACATCTGCTGATGCATTGTGCCGAAGGTGTTGATAAGGAGAAAATGTGCAACGTCTTCGCCAACGAGGTGCTGATACCATCCGACAGGTTCAAAAATCTGATTGGTGAGTCTCGTCATGACATTTCCCTTGTTGAGTTACAAGCTATCCAGCGTGAATATGGTCTCTCTGTTGATGCACTCATGATGAAAGCCTACCAGTTAAATATCATCACGCAAACGAGATACACTTCTTTCCATAAAAAGAAAAATGCTCTGCCTAACTTCAAGGATGCTGTAGAGAAAAGTCTTTATCCGATGGAACATACCTGTCGTTTTGAGCGTTTGGTATATCGTGCGCTTGCAAGCGAAGTGATTTCTTATTCTAAAGCAGCCGCTCTTTTGGACAAGTCTGTCAACGAAGTCCGTGATACGCTCAATCTGATGTAGGTATGGAGATAGTTGTTAACGACACAAACATCCTCATTGACTTGATCAATGCTGGATTGTTGCCATATTGCAAGAAACTCAACCTTGAATTTCGAACATTGGATGTTATCATCAATGAGATTGAGGATACAGAGCAGCATTCCGTAGTGCAAAGCATTATTGACGAAGGTACTTTGGCCGTTCACTCTCTTTCTGGCAAACAGGTCGGCACTGTTTTCCAAAAGGTCGCAGAATACCAAGGTGTTTGCAATTTGTCTGTAGAGGATATTTCCGTCATGGTTTACGCCATCGACAATGACTGCCGCTTGCTTACGGGTGACAAAAAATTAAAGGACAAGGCTACACTTGAAAATGTGAAAGTCTCTGGTATCTTGTTCCTTACGGACATGCTCACACAAGAGGCTGTTATCAGCAATGATGAAATGGCTTCCGCATTGGAACGGCTACTCAACTCCAATAACCGTCTTCCTAAAAAACTTATCAAAGAACGAATTGACGCACTGAAACGTCATTAACTACAGTTCCGTCCAGCAATGCTTGGCATATAGCATTTGTTAGACGGAACTTCGCTGTTTTTATCTTCTGTCATTACCCCATAGCTACGGAACATAAAGCAATCTTAATTCTGTGTTTCTCCGCCTACGAATGGATGCTATCACTTTTCCTCTCCATCGGCAAAAGTCCGCATATTCTCTTTCTATGTTTCTTTCACCTCGCTCAATCTTCTGTAACAGTCTGCTTTTACGGAATCTCTTGTCACCCAAAATCTTGTATGGTCCGACATTATAGGCAAGCACCGCCAACAGGAGCGAGTCCTTGCCGTATTTGCGGAACATTCCGCAAAATTTTCTCAGATCACTCCGTAACAGCGAGTCCGCTTGTTCCAGTGTCAGATTTTTCTTGAACTTCTCATGTGGCTGCACACAATGTCCCCAACCGATATAGGGATAGTTCCGCTTGATGTCATGCCAACCCTCATAGTATTTGATGCAGCGTACCGCACGTTCAAAAAGAGGGAGATTAAAAATCCCCAAGTCCGATTGGCTCTGCGTGGCTGTCTGTGCCCGTACCATCTGGCACAGGCACGTCATCATTGCTATTATCATTATTTTTATCCTCATTTTACCTTATACCTTTGTATCGTCCTTATCATCGCCTTCACATCCTCTCCAACCTGCACGAAGTTTTTGTAAAGGATGCGTTCTCTTTCGTCCCTCGACTTGAACGTATAGAACTTGGGCAACGCCACATACCCGTCTTCCTCTTTCTTGATGTCCGCCATGTTGAAGTCTGTCTTGCAATAGAACTTGCTGGTCTTGAACTCCTCACTCTCCTGTATGTTCATGCTGCCGCCTCGTCCTGTCTTTGTTTTCACAAAGTCTCTTGCGGTCTGACCGCATATCCAGCCTGTCGGCATATCCGAGATTTTCGATGCCGGCACAAGGCTGTCCATATTCTCATTCAGGTTGATGCTGGTCTTGTCACGGTCTATGGTCACGCCTTTCTTCAACTGCACCACCTTGCCGAAGATGTCCGATGACAACCACTCCAATGTTTCCTTGCTTCGTGCCGAACCGCTCACCACATTGCCCACAGTGGTGATGATTTTCTGCATACCCACCTTGCCATAGTCGGCTTCCAACTGTGGCAGTTCCTGAAAGCCGAGTGTCACGCTCACCTTGTTGCTTCGTGCTGTGCCTATCAGTCGGTCTATCTTATGGAAGTACAGTGTTGGCAACTCATCCACGATGATGCTCACTGGTATGTTCTTGCCTTGCCCGGTATTCACTCGTGTCACCAAACGGTTAAGGATGAGGGCATTCAACGCTCCAATGATGCTTTCCATTTCGGGGTCATTGGCTATCAGCAGATAACTTGGGTTCTTCGGGTCGCTGACTTTCAAGTCGAAGTCGTCTCCGTCCTTGTGGAATATCCAGTAGCTTTCCTTGGTAGCCAGTCGGGAGGTATATACACGCAGTGTGCCTATCATACCCTCCAATTGCTCCATTGCCTTGTTTTTCAACGCGGTCTGGAAAGGACCGAGCAACGGCGCCACCTCGTTGTCGGTCTCCAACACCTCAAAGATGGTCTGGTAACTCTCGTTCAAGAACGACAGGATATGTGGCATGTCACTGTACTTTCCCAACCAATAGGCTGGCTCCACCTCTTTGCCCATTTTGTCAAACACCCTGCCTGTAGGTATCATGCGCAGTGTCTGCTTGTCCTGCACCTTCTCGGCTATCAGCATATTGCCGTCTTTGTCGTAGGGTTCCTTCTCCCAGTTACAGAAGAAGTAGATACACGCTGCCAAGAAGTTCACGGCTGATGTCTGGAAAAACTGGTCGCTGCCGCCACCGCCTTCTTTCTTGCCTTTTTGCAATGATTCCAGTAGCGTCTCTGCCGTCTCACTTGCTGCCGCCAAGTTGTTGATGTACTTCAACTGTATGGGGTTCACTCTTCGTGAATACTCCACATTCACAAAGTTTATCATGTTGAATTTCATACCTTTAGGCATCTTGCTATCCTTGGCATTTTTGTTCTTCAGATAATGGTAATACAGCTTCGTCGCAAGTGTCGGAAACTTATAATCATATAAGACGACCGCAAATCCCTTTTCGCTATGCTGCCTGATGAACGGTTCGATGATGGAGAATGTCTTGCCGGAGCCAGGCGTTCCCACTACCCACGTGCCTCTGAACGGATTGACGATATTCACCCATCCTTTTCTGAACTTCCCCTTGTAGTAATATCGCATGGGGATATTCACGCTGTAGTCATTGGTCTGTAAATCCTTGCACTGTTCAAAACTCTCATTCTCGAAGTTAAAACGGTCTTTCAAGAGTCCTTCTTTCAAGAACTTACTGATGTTGTCCAAGGCGATATGCACCAGCACAACTCCCACGATTGATGCCACCATATATAATAAGGTGTTCAGCGATAACATATACACATGCATCTCCATCGGTGTCTTAAACAGCCATACCGATAGCACGATAAAGCCTACACCGCTCACTAAAGGATAGAGCACCTGCTTCCTCGCATCAAACTCCAAGTGCTTCTTGTTTCTCGTACCTACACAGGTGATACATACCAGCAGAAAGGTCGCTATCTTCCTGTACACCATATTCCCGTCTTGGTATATCATCCACTGTTTGATGCGTCCATGCAGCTCACACACGATGCTCCCCATCGGAATTGGGTCTATGGCATACTCAAAGAACTCCATCAGCACGGAGATATAAATCACCGCCCTGAATATCTTGTAAAACCCTTGTAACTCCTTACTTTCTTCCATATCTTATCTCATTCTCTTACTAATATTACTACCACAATCCGCCTATAACCACCAAAAACACTGACATGTCAGTCTCGTTAATCTCATCTGTTTTATCTTTCTCATTCCCTTTTTGTATTTTTACAAAAAATAGAATACATCCTTTTGTTATGAATTATCACCTAAGTAAACTCCAAGATTTCAATCCTGACTTATGCCAACAGCTGAAACGATATTGTTATGAGATAAACGGATGTTGCCAAACAGTCCATAAGGAACTCGGTCCTTTCCTCAATGAATATATGTACCAAGATGCTTTGGAAATCATATTCAATGAGCGTGCTATACCTCATACAAGAGAGTATTATTTTCCTGTTGAGTTTCATGGCCAACAAATAAGACATAAGCACTTTGTGGACTTCCATGTTCGTGAAAAGGTGTTCATCGAATGTAAAGCAGTTGCTTCTCTTGGTCCAGAACAGCGTCAGCAACTCTGGAACTACATGAGATTAGCCAAGGTCAGGATTGGCATCCTTTACAACTTCGCTCCCATACGAGACCAAAGCGAGCATTACTATCTTGACACAGACACCAACATAATGTATTTCTTCTGATAGCGTCCCCAACAAAAAACAGGATAGTCAAATCGTTTATCTCAGTTTGTCACCAGTACGCACAATTCCCGATATGCCAATGGTTTATCTCGGTTTATTGCCTGTTTGTTTTTCTGAGTGGCGTGTGCGCCACTACTGATGTGGGGCAGACTTTACGTCGAGAGTTTACTCTCGTAAGGAAAGTACGAACCACAGCAGTAAGCCGAAGGCTCAGAAAAACAGACTGGTGTTCTTACTCCGTTTTTGTCATTCGCTCATTCAGCGTGATTATCGGTCGTGCCTTATGCGCCTGTATCTTCGGCGTTTCCTGCATGGCTCCGCTTCCTACGGAGTAAAGCCATGCCTTGGCGGTCTGTTGTCCTTTCACTTCCGTTGAAGTCCAGTACCAACAGTCATCGGATTCGTCTGGCAATGGGTCGCCACCGCATTTTACAATCATCGGACTGATTGTTTCCTTCGCTGCATACAACAATCTCATTTGTGCCACACTCGGTATATAGGCACTCTGTCCGTATCTCCAGATGTCAAACACACTTTCTGCCAATGGCGAGAATGTGTCTGTTGTCCCATACATGGCAAAAGTATTGGTATTGCCGTCGTATGCCGTCAAGTCTGCCGATGTGCCTTGTGCAATTCCGATACTGTCGGCAAAGGCTTTCGGTTCTATATCCCATAGGTACACGGCATAACCATTACCCTCCATATCTTCACGCTGGTTTACATAGAACACTACCGCAATGGCTTGCTTCCCCGGCTTCTCATAGTCTTCATACGACAGTACTTTGCCGTCCGTACACAGAATGTGGCAGGGCTTCATTGCCGTATCAAGAAAATCTCGGTGCGCATCACAGGCCACCAACAGCAATGTCGTCAGCACACCTATTACAGGAAACGAATGTTTTATGAGTTGATTATCAGTATTATACATTCCAAACGGTAGAAAAGTGGTTGTATAGATTCTGTTTGGATACGAAACGGATAAGATTTAACGTATTTAACTTTCGATTACATCAAAAATGAGGACTTTATGGGGTTGTTTCAACCAAACTCATAGGGTGACTGATGAAACTTTTCCGATAGGAAAACCATAAGGTGCGATATATAAATGGGATTCGGTTGAAACGACTCCATTCAAAGGGTGTGATTACAAACCATCCCCTTTATTCTTTAAGCATCAATAGAAGGGTGTGCTTAATGGGCATCGGAAAGGCTTCAAAAGTGAAATTTGACAATAAAGATTTGGTGACATAGAATTAAGATTTAGTTAACACATTTGTGAGTGCTGGCTGACTTATATTACAAAGGAGCAAAGGTTGATAATGGCGTAAAAGGTTACGGATATTATATACATTCTCCGTAACTTTTAACATAAAACAGTCTCCATTCTCAATAAGTAATTGTATCTTTGTACGCAAATAAGAATAACATGGATAGAAATACAGTCATTGACACGCTACAACAGCGTGGTGGGTTCATAACCACAGGTGAAGTGAAAAGCCGTAGTGAATATGAGCAGCTTCGCCGTGCAATAAAAGATGGAACGCTTATGCGGCTTCGTAATGGTGTCTATGTGGAGATGTCAGCGTTGGCAAACAACATGATAGATGTGGAACGTATAGTTCCGCATGGGGTGCTTTGCCTGTATAGTGCTTTTGCTCATTATGGACTTTCCACACAAGTGCCTTCCGCTACTTGCATAGCCATTGAAGCCAAGCGAAAGGTGCGTTTGCCAGACTATCCTCCCATTGACCTCTATTATTGGAAAAAGGAGAATTTGGAGTTTGGTATAATCAAAAAAAGTATATCTGGCTATGATGTACTCATTACAGATATGGAGCGAACGGTCTGTGATGCTGTAAAGTACCGAAACAAGATAGGGCTTGATGTGTGCGGTGAGGTGATAGACAACTATCTCAAAAAAGAGAACCGTAAAATATCTCTACTCCATGAATACGCACAGAAACTAAGAGTGAAAAATATATTGACTACATATTTGGAGACAAGACTATGATAAAGAATATAGGGAAGTCCATTAGGACACGTTTGCTGAACCTCGCCAAAGAGGAGGAGCAAGAGTATATGAAAGTGTTGGTTAGATACTTGCATGAACGATTGTTGTTCCGTATCTCAGCAAGTCCTTATAAAAGCCATTTTCTGCTGAAAGGCAGTTCGTTATTGTTCGCCTTGGACGGTTTCAAGGCTCGTCCGACTATCGATATAGACCTGTTGGGTGAGCGCATCAGCAATGACAGGGAGAACTTAAAAGAGGTGTTTCAAAAAGTGTGCGCCATTGAATGTGAGGATGATGGAGTTACTTTTGACGCTGCATCGCTTGAATTGGAGCCAATAGCCGTTGAAAAGAAATATCCAGGCACTTGTGTAAAAGTGATGGCTCATTTAGACACGATAGAACAACAGGTGTCTGTGGACATTGGTTTTGGCGACGTAGTAACACCTTATCCTCTGTCTTTGGACTATCCGTTATTACTGCCAGATGTCCCTGCCGTGGAATTGTATGCTTATTCTTTGGAGACTCTGATTGCGGAGAAGTTTCATGCCATGGTTGACCGTGACGAAAGCAATAGTCGCATGAAGGATTTCTTTGATGTGTACCAGTTGTTCACCAACCATGAGATAGACAGAGAACTCCTTGCGGAAGCCATTGTCAGCACATTCAAAAACAGAAGTACCCCTTATAGAGAGAACCTTGCTCTTTTCACAGACAAGTTTGCAGAGGATGCAACACGCAATATTTGGTGGAAAGCATTCTTGAAAAAGATACGTTGGAAAGAGCAGATAGGCTTCTCTGTTGTGATGAGGTGCATTAAAGAGAACCTACAGACATATTGGAACAAAGAAGCATTAGGATGATAACAAAAGAGTACATTTTTTTTCTGATTGCATCTTTTTCCCATATTTTTTATTTTCAAATTTAGGGAAAATAAATGTGAATAGATTATATCCTCATATAGAGTGTAAAGAACATGAGAGAGAAACTGTTGGGCAAAATTGGATTGAATGGTATCTGTGAGATATGCTATATGACCCAAGGCAAGGGAAACGTCCATCGGAAAGAAAAGTTATATCAACTAACTTTCGATGAGGATGACCGTGTGGCATTCAACGCCTTGCACGCCCTGTCGCATTTTGATTTAGCCAACAATGAGTGGCTTTACAGCAAGCACGAAAACTTGATAGACCGAGTGATGAAGGAGCAGCATGTGGGCAAGTGCCGCCTGATGCTCAATCTTCTTCTTCGCCAACCATTCGAGAAAGACTCCCTCCGTTCCGATTTCATTGACTTCTGCATAGCTAAAATTACAGCCTGCGCCCAGCCTTATGCCATCCGAGCCTATTGCATAAAACTTGCCTATGAACAAATGAAATATTATCCAGAACTCCTTGAAGAGCTAAAGATTGCATTGGATATGTTGGAGCAAGAAGCCCTGTCTCCTGGACTTTTATCAACTAAAAGGAATGTTATGAAGAAAATCGAGAGAAAACTTGGACATAAATACAGACATAATAAGAATGGATAATCTTTTGGAAGCAAAGAGTCGTGACGAACTACGTCAATGGCTTATAATGAACCATAAAACAGCCAAAGAATGTTGGGTTGTGGTAAAACGCGGACGTCCCGTTGACGATGGTACGTTTTGGTATATCGATGCTGTGGAAGAGGCTATGTGTTTCGGATGGATTGACAGCACGACCAAGAGACTTGACAGCGGCGTTACTGTCCAACGGCTTGCACCTCGCAGAAAGAAAAGCTTATGGTCGGAATTGAACAAGGAGCGTTGCCGCAGGATGGAACGCCTCGGGAGGATGACCGATGCAGGACGTGCCGTGTTGCCCGACATGACAGAAAAAGGTTTTATCATAGACAAGGTAATTTTGAAAGCGTTGAAGGCAGACCCTGTCGTATGGGAAAATTTCCAAAAGTTTCCAGTATTATATCAGCATGTAAGGATTGACACTATACAGATAAAGAAGAAACAGCCAGAACTGTTTCGCAGCCGTCTGCAAAAACTCATTGACAACACGAAGGAAGGAAGAATGTATGGAGAATGGAACGACAACGGCAGGTTGCTTGAAAGCAGACAGTCTTAATCAAAACACGCAAGCAGGGGAAGTAAGCTTGTTTTTCCTTTTGAAAAGGAAAGAAATGGCAAAAGTTTCCTTTTTATAAGGAAACTTTGTATCTTTGTAGCGTCATTTCTAAAAGAAAGCAACTATGGATTTAAAGAACACATTTCAATCAATTATAGCCCTGCATCAACAAGAAATACCGCTGAATTTGTTGGAAAGAGCCACACAACTGCCTTTGAACGAAGGTCGTATCGTCACCGTCACTGGCATCAGACGATGCGGCAAGTCGTCTCTGTTGGGACTGGCTATCAATCGTTTGCTCAAGAATGGAGTACCAAGAGAAC
>ERZ808278.602-NODE-602-length-21709-cov-5.529371_pt1 | contig 21709 bp, 19 predicted proteins | sample MGYA00521239_ERZ808278 | MGnify/ENA primary metagenome ERZ808278 (study PRJEB31516, sample SAMN03275600) | gut metagenome | biome: mammalia-associated habitat; material: feces | host: Papio cynocephalus | place: Kenya | collected 2012-07-17 ... | reverse complement strand
TCCACAAAAGGCGGACAGCCTGTCGCTGTGTGTGCGCTTCACAGGTGGTGACGGCACTATCAGTGGCTACGCCTTGGGCGAGGGGTTGGGCAGTTTTCTTTCTGACATTGAGCCGCTGGAGGTGTATTATTACGACAGCTACGACTTTATCGAGGCGCTGAACCTTGACGATTTACAGTATCAGGATATGCCGGGCTATGATGCCCGCTACGTCTGTGAGGCTGCGCCTGGCTACTCGGCTAAGGGGCTGTGCACGGGTAAGCTGACGCGGGTGCTCGGCTCGGACACGATGCTTGCCTCCGCAGTGTACTACGACTGCCGCGGCAATGTGGTGCAGAGCCACGAGCAAAATGCCTTGGGTGGGTATGAGCACTGCTACTATCGGGCTAACTATGCAAAAAACTGTGTTTTGCAAGTATTGAAAATAAATTGTAAATTTGTAAGTTAAATTCAATCTGAAATACACTGATACGAAATAATGGCGGAAGAACTCGAACTAAACAATAGCTCACAACGACAGCCCAGCGACACTGGTGGTTATGACAAACTGGTCACCCTCACCCCCCGCGAGCACATTCGCTTGCGTCCTGGCATGTATATTGGCAAACTTGGCGACGGCGCACAAAGCGACGATGGCATATACGTGCTCATCAAAGAGGTGATGGACAACAGCGTGGACGAATTCAACACAGGCTTTGCCAAACAGCCTATCATCACTATTGATGTGGCCGACGGCAGTGTCAGCATTCGTGACTATGGACGCGGCATACCTCTTGACCAGGTGAAAGACGCATCAAGCAAAATGAACACTGGCGGCAAATACGACTCTAAGAACTATAAGCGCTCGGTGGGATTGAATGGAGTTGGCATCAAGGCTGTGAATGCGCTATCGAGCCATTTCTACATATGCTCAATTCGTGACGGTCAAAGCTCATCTATCACCTATGAAGAGGGGATTGTGGTGGAAGAAAGTGGCATTGTGCCAAGCCCAAATGAAGAAAACGGCACGCTTGTGAAATTCACACCCGATGCCACCATCTTCAAAAACTACGAATTCCGCGACCACATCATTGAGGCCATGATTAAGAATTACTCTTTCTTGAACACCGGCCTCACGATTATCTTCAACGGCAAGCGCTATCATTCGCGCAACGGCTTGAGCGACCTGCTGAAGGAAAACATGACCAATGATCCCCTCTACCCCATCATGCACTTCAAAGGTGAGCACATCGAAATCGTGGTGACACACGCCGCACAGGTGGGCGAGGAGTTCTACTCCTTTGTAAACGGACAGCACACCACCCAAGGAGGCACCCATCAGTCGGCTTTCCGCGAGGCGGTGTCACGCACCATCAAGGAGTTTTATGGCAAAAGCTTCGAATACAGCGATATTCGCAATGGCATGGTGGCCGCCATCAGCATTAAAGTGGAGGAGCCTGTGTTTGAGTCGCAAACTAAAATCAAATTAGGCAGTAGCGTGATGTGGAAAGACGGCCCCACCATCTACAAATATATCAACGACTTTGTAAAAAAGGAGGTGGACGACTACCTGCACAAAGATGCCACCACGGCAGAGATTATGCTGAAAAAAATTCAGGAGAGCGAAAAGGAGCGAAAGGCCATAGCCGGTGTGACAAAGGTGGCACGCGAGCGGGCAAAAAAAGTGGCACTCCACAACAGCAAACTCCGCGACTGCCGTGTGCACTTCAACGATTCGCGCGCCCCAAAGGGCAACGACAGGCGTGAGGAGACATCCATTTTCATCACGGAGGGACTATCGGCAAGCGGTTCTATCACTAAAATTCGCGATGTGGAAACACAAGCCGTATTCTCACTGCGAGGAAAACCGCTTAACACCTACGGACTGGCGGCCAAAAAGGTGGTGGAAAACGAGGAGTTCGCCTTGTTGCAAGCCGCGCTCAACATAGAGGACGGCATTGATGGCTTACGCTACAACAAAGTGATTGTGGCCACAGATGCCGATGTGGACGGCATGCACATCCGCCTCCTACTCCTCACCTATTTCTTGCAATTCTGTCCGGAGCTGGTGAAAACCGGCCACCTATACATTCTTCAGACCCCGCTGTTCCGCATTCGCAACAAGAAGGAGGCGAAGCGGAAAAAGAACAGCAAGGAGTCGAGCAAGGCAAAGCCCGAAACCTACTATTGCTACAACGATGATGAGCGCATTGCTGCCATCAACAAACTGGGCGACAAGGCGGAAATCACTCGATTCAAAGGTCTTGGCGAAATCGACCCAGAGGAGTTCGCCGATTTTATTGGCCCGGAAATGCGCCTCGACCGTGTGCACTTGCGCAAGGAAGACACGGTGAACAAGTTGCTTGAGTTCTATATGGGAAAAAACACAATGGAACGCCAAGAATTCATCATCGACAACCTTGTGATAGAAGACGAAGAAGACATCACTAAGTATTAAACTTGCAAACAATGGTACACGAAAAGAAGAAAATCGCCGTGTTTCAAGGCTCTTTCGACCCATTTACCCGTGGCCACGAGAATATAGTGGAACGCGCTCTCGGCATCTTCGACGAAGTGATCGTAGCCGTGGTGCATAACAGCCAAAAGCAGGGCTTCCTGCCTGTGGATATGCGAGTAAAGGTGATAGAGGATGTGTTCAGAGGCGAAAGCAGAGTGAAAGTGGTGAGCAGCGAAGGGCTCACGGTGGATATTGCCCACGATATGGGGGCTTGCTGCCTGCTCCGTGGCGTGAGAAGCGTCACCGACTTTGAATACGAGAAAGGAAATGCCGAGGTAAACCTTAGGCTTTCCGGCATAGAGACAGTGCTACTTTACACTTCTCCGGAAGTGAGCCATATCAGTTCCACGATTATAAGAGAATTACTGAAATTCAATAAGGATATCAAAGATTATATGCCTATACGCCTCAGTGATACAATGTTGCAAAAAGTGACGGAGTTTAAACCATAGGCAAGCACTTCTATCTACAATCAATTTAAAAAACAAACAAATAAACGATATGAAAAAAGGATTATTCTGTTTTGCCTTAATGGCACTCTTGGTTACGGGTATTGTGGCACAACGCATGCCTGCCAATATGCAGAAACTGCTCAACGCAGAATACGCCATCAACGCACTTTACGTTGATTCCGTGGATGAGAACAAACTCGTGGAAGACGCCATCGTGGGGATGCTGGAGAAGCTCGACCCCCACTCCGCATTCACCACCGCCAAAGAGACAAAAGAGCTGGAGGAACCGCTGCAAGGCGAGTTCTCTGGCATTGGCATACAGTACAACATGAAGCAAGACACGCTTTATGTGATACAAACGGTGGTCAATGGTCCGTCGGAGCGTGTGGGTATCCTACCGGGCGACCGCATCATTTTTGTGAACGACACCACCATCGCCGGCGTAAAGCTCAAGAACACCGACATTCAGAAAAAGCTCCGCGGCAAGAAGGGCACTAAGGTGACAGTGAAAGTGAAGCGTGGCGGCAACCCCGAGCTCATCACTTTCGTTATCACGCGCGACAAAATTCCCTTGCACAGCGTGGACGCAAGCTATATGCTCGACAACAAGACCGGGTATGTGAGAATATCGAGTTTTGGCGCAAAGACCTACAAAGAAATGATGGAAGCTCTGCACAAGCTGAAAAAGGAAGGAATGAAGCAAGTGATTATCGACCTTTCTGACAATGGTGGCGGCTATATGGACGCAGCCATACAGATGGTGAACGAATTTCTCGGCAAAGGACAGATGATCGTTTACACCCAGGGGCTGAAATCACCACGCAACGAGGCCAAAGCCAACGGTCGCGGTGAATTCCAGAACATAAAATTGGTGGTGATGATGAGCCAGTACAGCGCAAGCGCCTCTGAAATCTTCGCCGGCGCCATTCAAGACAGCGACCGCGGTCTTATCGTGGGTCGTCGCTCGTTTGGCAAAGGCCTTGTGCAGCGTCCCATTAAATTTGAGGACGGGTCGATGCTCCGCCTCACTGTGGCACGCTACTACACCCCCTCTGGCAGGTGCATACAAAAGCCTTACACCAAGGGTAACAAGAAAGGCTACGACGAGGATTTGCTTGACCGCTACAACGCTGGCGAATACTACAACATCGACAGCATACAGTTCAACGACTCTCTGAAGTACAAGTCGCTCGTGAATCACCGCACCGTTTATGGCGGCGGTGGCATCATGCCCGATGTGTTTGTGCCTGTCGACACCACGGAATACAGCAAATATTACCGCGATATGCTTGCGAAAGGCGTAATCTACCAATTTGCCCTCGACTACGTTGACAAGCACCGGGCCGAGCTGAAAGCCACCTACAAGAGCGTGAAGGACTTTGACAAGAGCTTCAATCTCACCGACACCGATATGAAAGCGTTTATAGCCGCAGGAGAAAAGGAAAAAGTGAAATACGACGAAAAGCAGTTCAACACAAGCAAAAACGTGTTCCTTACATTCTTAAAGGGACTGATTTGCCGCGACGTGTTCAGCGACGACAGCGCATACAGCGTCATTGTGAACCATCGCAACAAGGACTTGCAGGAGGCACTGCGCCTTATCAACGACAACGCTCGCTATCAAAATCTGCTGACGAACGGCAACCCCGAATATGAGAAAATAGCCGAAGCACACAAGGCTAAAGCCGCTGAGAAGAAATAAGGTTGGGCATAGCCCCCAGATAGGAAAAGCACGGTTAGGAGCATGCTCCTAACCGTGCTTTATTAATTGACCTATACGCCTATTATTTGTCAGACGCAGCCGGGTTAAATCTGCAAACCATTTAAAATCACAATATACTCGTCGATGGCTTGGCGTATTTCCGAGCACATAATATATTCATCGGCAGTATGGCTGCGCGACGAATCGCCTGGTCCCATTTTCAGCGAGGGGAAAGGCATTAGCGCCTGATCGCTCAATGTGGGTGAGCCAAAAGGCTTCTTACCGAGCATCTCTGCCCGTGCCACCACTGGGTGCGAAGCACTTATCCCCGACGGATTAAGCCTTGTAGAGTGTGGCGTGAGCGTGCATTCTGGCACTGCTGAGCGCAGCATCTTAAGGGTTTCCAGATTAGTGTAGGCATCGGTGGTGCGCACATCCACCAAAATGGAGCATTTATCAGGGACCACATTGTGCTGCTGGCCACCCTCAATTTTTGTGACAGAAATCTTCACAGGGCCTAACAGCTCCGACTCTTTTTTTAAGCGCAAACTGCGCAGAGTGTTCACCACGTCAATCGCCTTATAGATGGCATTCACCCCCTCATCACGAGCCGCATGGCCTGCCACGCCATGCACCACGCCGTCAAGCACCATCAGCCCCTTCTCCGCAATGGCCGGCTGCATAGATGTGGGCTCTCCCACTAAAGCGAAACTCACTGGCGGAAGCATGGGCAGAACTGCTTCAATGCCATTTTTCCCGCTCACTTCCTCCTCAGCAGAAGCCAAAAAAAATAAATTGTAGGGCTGTGTCATCGTGGTAAGCGCCCGAAAGGCTGCCATCAGAGCCACTACCGACGCGCCATCGTCGTTCGTTCCCAACCCATAAATAGCGTCATCTTCCACCGTGGGAGAGAAAGGTGGGCGCCTCCACCCGTCGGCCACCTTCACCGTGTCGATGTGGGCGTTGAGCAGAATAGTGGGCTTATCGGGGCAAAAATCTGGTGTCTGACACCAAATGTTGTTCAGATATCGCTTAGGGCACAGCCCAAACTTATTCAGAGCCTTTTCCACCACATCAGCCACCTCCTGCTCATTCCGGCTTATCGATGGCACTGCCACCATATCCTTGAGCAAGTCGATGGCATCATAATATATTTCATCGAGGTCGTACATCATCGTCTGATAGCCATTTAAATCAGCCACATAGCATCGTCATCACCATGAGTTGCCACAAGCAGCCGTCATTCCACTTGCAAATTTATGAAAAATTTGTCTGTTTCGTCAATCAATAATACGCCATCATCGCTCTTTATTGAAAAAACACCACTTGGCAGCTCCTATTTTCACCCAAGCACGCACCTCCGGGACATCATCCTTTATACGCTCCGTCCTTTGCCTCGAAAATCACGCTCGGCTCAATCACTTCCACCGTGTGCCACGCGCCTTTCGGTATCTGGCAGCCATACTTTTCCTGAGCAGGGCAAAGGTGGATGCGCTGCACTTCGCGAAACTCCACCTTGCGAGTGATGTATTGTGCATCCATGCCCTTTAGGAATTCTTCCGCCGACGGCTTCTCATGCGATGCCACTTCCTCATAAATCACTTCATCCAGCTTTCCACACAGGCAGACCACCGTCTCCGCAGTGTCGGCATGCCGGTGGATGGGCACCACCGTGCCCGGCAGCAAAGCGTTCAGCATGCGCTGGCTGGTGTCGGCAGGCGATGTGCGCAAGTCGAAGTTCTGACGCCGCCGCGGATTTTCCTTCGCCTGCTCAAATAGTTTGTCGATAAACGTCTTATTAAATTCCATTTACTATTTATTTCTTTAATGAGGCGAGATATTCTTCATGCAGGTGATAGTATTTTTTCATGAACAGCGCGTAAGCCACGGCCAGCACAGCCAAAGCGCCCACAAAATACAGCCAGTGGCAGAGCGTCGAATTGGGGCAAAGGTAAATAAAGCCCATCGACACCACAAATTGCATAGCCATATACAGCAGGCTCACCTTCACATGTCCTATCTTCAGCTCATTCGCCATAATCTGGTAGGCATGCTTGCGGTGCGCCTCGCCAAGGCGCTCGTGCAGCATGATGCGGTGCACGATGGTGAGGCAGCCGTCCACGCCATACACAAGCAGGAATATCAGCCACGTAATGTCACCAGTCCGCATAATCACATTCCCAAGCACGAACAGCATAATAAACGCTATGCCTATCGACCCCACGTCGCCCGCAAAGCACCTCGCCTTGCCCTTCGGCCGGAAATTGAAGATGCAGAACACCACCGAGGCTAATATTGTGGAGACAATCAAGCTCTGCGCCACATAGCCGCCATGCTTGTTCACCAGCGCCAGCGGCACTAACACCGCCAATGAGTAGCCAGCCGTGATGCCATTGATACCGTCCATAAAGTTAATCACATTCGTGGCGCCCACATACACAATCAGCGCCACCAGCACCACCCACCACATCTCCCAGTGAAGAATTTCCAACTGGTAGAACGCCATGGCGGCTGCCGCAAACTGCGCCACGAGCCGCACCGAGTCGGGCAGCGAGCGCACATCGTCCACAAAGCTCACCCCCGCCACCAGCGTCAGCCCCGACAGAAACCACGGATATTGCCAGCCAAAGAACGCGCTCCATACCCAGGCTCCGATCAAGAATATCACTCCGCCACCGCGCAACACTACCGACGTGTGGCTCGACCGCTCATTAGGCTTATCTACGATATTAAACCGCTCAGCCACCAGGAAATAAATGAGTTCTGTAATGAGCAGCACCACAAAAAATAAAATATATGTCGCTATCATTGTTACGCTAATTTCCTCAATTTCTTCAATATATTGCTCGGTAAAAAAATAAACACCCCAGTAAACCATGCTTTCAATGGGTTCATTCCAAGCACTGTCCAAACCATTTGAGCCTATCGTTTGGGGGAATATTAATATTTAATTCTTTAAAATAGCTTCCTTTACATTCTGAAAGAACAGCCAATCCATCCACAACAAAGTAATTAACCTCTTGCAAATAAGAGAGTCTTGTCACTTTATGCCAATCAATATCGGAAGGAAGTTTTATAGTACTGCTCTCTGTAAATGCCACTCTCAATAAAGCGTCCAAAACCTCAGCACTATTATCATAATGGCTCATATAAAATCAGTGTTTTGCATATTTCCTAAAAATATTCATTAATATGCCAGTACTTCTTGTACTGGAGAAATTCATTACTCCATATTTATGCGCATTAATTGCCATATGTTTAGCTTCTATTGGATGACTTTTTAAGTATCTTACGGCATTTGCCAATCCGTCATAATCATATGCATCTACTGCAATACCCATATTATGCACTGCATACATTTTACTGTATTTAGACCAACTCTCCACAGCATTCACAATAACTCTATTGCAAGCCATTAATATTGATGCCTTACTAGGAGTTCCATTTCCTATAACACCTTTCTTTAGTGGTATCACACAACAATCACAGGCACTATAAACATCAGGGACAATTGCGACTGGCTGCAAAGGGAAAAAGTTAATATTATCCAGACCATTAATCTTGGCTTCTTCTACGAATTGTTGCTTCATAGGTCCATCACCAATAATGTCAATCACAATATCTGAATCTCCTTTCAAACGCTTAGCCAATTCTATCATTGCCTTATAGTTAAATACATACCCTATGGATCCAGCATACTGGACGTGAAACTTATTTTGAGGAATATTATATTTTTGTATGAATTTATTTTTTCTACAGGTATTTCTCTCGCAGTATGTACATCAAACCATGCAGGTACGACATATACATCATCAACTTTTGCTCCTTCTTTTACTATAACATCCTTCATATCATCAGACAATACAGCTATTGCCGTTGCCATCTTATAACATGGTTTTTGCAACCAACGAAAGATATTATAAAGTAACTTGCTCTTAATGACTCCAATATCATAAGCATGCCCAGGGAAAACATCATATATAGAATATACAATAGGGATTTTTCTTTTGAAAACTTTTAGCAATGCTATTGGGAAATATATAGTGGGATTCGACTGTAGATATATGACATCCACATCTTTTACTTTTCTCCAATATTTTAAAGAAGTGAAGTGATATTTCACATCATCTATATACCGAGCCACAAAGTTGGATTTGTCAACAACTTTTCTAACAATTGTATCTACAGTAAACCCCTTCCTATCTACCAAAGAAGATGGAATGTCTGGGTTTATTCCTTTGCGATGGCTTTGTACCAAATGAACTGAAAAGCCATTGTCAAGAAAATCATTAATCATTACTTCTGCCATTTGGTTGTTAGGGTTAGGTGTATCAAAGCCCTCAGCAGTAATAAAAAGTATTTTCATTGTTTATTTCAATTTGTTTATTGTCGCTTCAAAAGCATCTGCAGTATTTAAATAAAAAACATCCTTCAATTTATTTGGATCCACCATCTTCGCATTTGAGATGAATTCATCAAGCTTTGCTGCCTCCACAGAAACTGGAGAGCTCTCGTCAACAATATGCGCATACTCATAATTTTCCAAATACGGGATACATGGCTCTTTTTTTATTGGCGCTGTTGAAATTATAGGTTTGCCTGATGACATATATTCAAATATTTTACTTGGCATCATTGTTGTTATGTTATTTCCCAAGTTTAGCAGTATATCAGCATTGGCTATTCTTTCCAAAGCTTCTTCATGCGAAACATATTGAATTCTTTCTATTCTTTTGTCGCGTAAGAAAAAATCACTCAATAAAGATTCGCATGTGCTTGGCCCAATTATAGTTAAATTGATGTCATCTCTTTTTAAAGAAGTAAACACCTCAAGAAAGAACTTAGGATTTCTAATATGTGCAGGTATAGAACCAACGTAAACAATATGCTTTTTATCAGTGTCGTTTTTTCTATAAAGCGTCACATTTCGTTTTGGAGCAAAAAGTGGTATATCAAGAAATTTTATTTTTCCAAAATAGCCCAATTGATTCTTATGTCGATTATAAAAACCCCTACTTGACTGCATCATTACAACAAGGTCTGCTGTCAGCAACAATTTATGTTCCCATTTTAAACCTCTTTTTTCAATCCATTCTTTCGAAAATACTTTTGGACCATAACCCCCAGCTAAAGAATCCAAAAAATATGGGACAAAGAACACTTCAGGATGTTCCTTTTTTATATTCATTGCTGCAATAACTGTATCTATTTGAGTATATGTCGGTATTATAAAATCAAAAGGATTTTTTTCATACAGTTGCTTCGCAATAGAATAAATACGCTTAGAATAACTCCGCGATATGACAGGCCATGTAGGTATTGATAGTAACAATTGTATTTTGTTTAATAAAAAACCGACAATACCGAGAAAACGTTTGACTAATCTGCTTTTTTTTGACCTTACGAGTCTTGATGATATGCTATATACGCATCTCGGCTTTACATCCCAATATTGTATACCATCTTTATAAAAACTTTTTTCTTCACCAAATTCTCTGTTTGATATACATTCTACTTGGTGTCCGTCTGAAATCAATTTCTGCATAACAGCATTCACACAAATGCCATTCGCTGAATATTTTTCTGTTACGATAAAAAGGTATCTCATTATTTATGATTTTGAAAAGTTATAAATCCCAAACAGTTTTATATGGAACATACTGGCTGGTCGCATCTGGTGAATTCTCTGTTATTAACAGATATACAAACATGAATAGCATTATCACAACATAAATTTGATTCTTTGACAATGGCATCCGAACGATATTAATGGAATAGCCAAAACTTATTGGCATGAAAATCAAGCCATAAAGAACACCTCTCGATACGACAGATGGCACAGGAGACACATATACAATAAATTGAACTATGATACAGATTGAAAACAATGACAATATCTTTGAATCAGTAGTATCCGTTTCCTTGTTTTTGGAGACTGCCAACAACAAGAATATAACCAATGCAAGATACACAAAACCGATCTTACCGCCAAAATTATCATCCGACTCCAACAAATCGGCATATCCCATTAAACCTAAAGAATTTAAGACTACTGCCATGCTGCCTAATAAAATCACTACGACAACACTTACTATTAATATTTTTGAAAATGACAAACGACGCTTTAGCTTCAGAATAATTGGGAACAATACAGCGATGGCAGAACTTGGATGTAGTGCTATAGCCAACAAATAAAATACCACGCAAACTATATATTTTTTCTTATAGAATAATGCGAAACCTAATACAGATAGCCCTATGGCAAGAAACTGTCTGATAACGCAAAATGACTGCAAATACAGAAATGGCCACAATCCATAAATTAACAAAGCTTCGCAAAACCTCTTTTTGTCATTGCCAATTAAAATTCTAAATGCTATAGCTATGAATGTGTTAGTAAGCAATGCTGGAACTCCAATTCCTACAAATGGCATTTTATTGTCATACATCAACTCAAACCACCAGTTCCAAATTTTTCCCCATGCATTTTGAGCAATACTCAATGCGGTATAGTTTGTACAGACATTATAGTATGACATATAATCCCAACCAGTATCATATCTGAATACGGCAAACACCACCAACAATATAGCCATTCCCAATGGAGACTGTTTCTTATACAACAAGGACAATAATATTGCAAAAATTATATATGGAATCATACGAACAATTCTTTTAAATAATTTGAAGCTGCATTATACTCTAATAAAGCATCAGACAAGGCTTTATCTGCATTGTTTCTAAACTTTTCAATGTCTAACGATTTATAATATTCCACCAACTTATCTGAAAATTTGGCATCGTATGGTGACAACATACAGCCTACTCCATTTTGCTCACACAGATTTCCCATAAACGAACCAACCATACAAACTTGTGGCAATCTGAATATTAATCCATCATAATATTTGTTTCCCATAGCAAGAAGCATATTAGTATCATTGTATATATTGTGAATTATGTCTGTATTCTTCACAAACTCATATCTGTCTTCCGGCAAATACTCCCCGTGAAAATATATATTCCTATAGTTCTTGTCCATCGCATATTTTTTCAGATTCAAAGCTATCTGTTGCTCCCTGCCATAGTAATGAAGTTCCAGCCGCTCGTCATTGCCTATATGGTCAAACAGCATCTTGTTAACATCCTCATGACGGATTTGCCCCCAAAAAGCAAGCCTAATCTTGTCACTATTGCTCTTTTTATATTTCCGATGCTTCAATGAATCCTCCAATATATTATGTGATGTGTATATCTTTCCCTTATACTTTTTGGGGAAATATTTTCTGAAGGCATCACTACTTGTAAAAGTACATAAAGAGTATTTTATCAATAAACCAACCGTATATCTGAATGGTGAAAAATATTCATAAGTAGAATCCCGGTAATCCAATATATATTTGTAAGCATATCGTCGTATCAAGGTGTCCAATACAAGAAGCCCAGGCAGCGAGTGAAGAACTATAACCTTGTCAAAATGCATACTTCTAAGCAATTTGTTGGCATAATTTCTATAGTGAGCAAAACTACTAAGTTTCTTTTCCCTGGCTACTTCATCCAGTTGCTCCTGTCGGAACTCATGAAATTCCACACCCTTGTATTTTGAAGTGTCTTCAGGCTTGAGATCGCGATTCCAATAGAGCACATGGACTTCATTTTTCTGACAATCTATATTGTCAAGATAGAAATTCATGTATGGCATTATTCTAAGTTTGGCAAATCCTAATAACAATATCTTCATATCTAAAAGTTCTATAAATTATTCATCCTTCAAATGTTTTAACACGTTGAAGGATTCTTCTATAAGTTTGTGTTCATGTTTAATGGATTTAACGCAAAGTCAATCCTATAATAATCGTATTTGTTTAAACAAATCAATATATCCTCGATATGATACATCTTCACTGTATTTATTGACAACCATTTCACGACATTGATTTTTCCAAAATTCCGTTCCTTTTGAAATGACACAACCAATCGCCTCATGAACAGCTTCCACATCACCCGTTTTCACAACCTTTCCGTTTCCCGAATGTACGAGCTCTGGTTGAGCCGTATTGTCATAAACCACGACAGGAGTTCCGCAAGCGTTTGCTTCCACTATCGTCAACCCAAATGTCTCCGCATACGACAAGCTAAGAACCACATCTGCCACAGAATACAACTTTGCCATATCTTCCTTGCTATCGGTGCGCTTTATGCCAACAATACCTTTCGGTAGTCTGTCAATTATGCCATCATTTACACCTACCAACACTATGCACTCACCCACAGCCAACTTTCCAGCCAACTTGAAATAATCTGACAGCCCTTTGCGGTCGCTCCATTCTGTCGCTGCAGACAAAATAATCCTACCATTCGGTATTCCATATTTTTCTCGTATGCCTACATCAAAAGTTGGCTTAAACACCCCCATATCAACACCGTTAGGCACCACACAGCTATGCACATTTTTCAAAAAAGACTTTGCCACTTCTCCAGCCAACCATGACGATACGGGGGCGAGAGTCAGCAGGTCTCCTAAGCCTAAAAGTATGTGTTTTTTCAGATTAAACTTGTAAGCAGAATCGTCATACGAACTTCGTGGATACTGGTTAAAATATTTACAGCCCTTGCATTCACATTGCCATTTGTTACAATTACAACCGGTATCTACATAATGTGGACAATGACCAGTATATAACCAGCAATCATGCAATGTCCACACAACAGGAATACCAGCACGCTTGACATAATGGAAGAACAAAGGAATATTCAAGAACGAATCATGAATGTTATGCATATGTATAACATCAGGACGATATTTCTTCAACCGAGCTATAAGTGCAAACGTTGAGTAAATGTGTATGCAATGTTCTGCCTTGAAATGCTGCGATAAGAAGCGGCCTATATTCCGTGAGTACCTATTACCTATGAGATAGTCACCTTCAATATACCTTGCCATATTATCACGGCATTTAGGATAGCACATCAGCACATCATGGCCTTGCGCACGTGCGACACTTGCAACACCAAGCATAATGTTGCCCGTGCTGCCCTTATTTACAGAATTTATCTCTACTATACGCATCTTGTTATTTCACTAAACTGTTTTTCAAAAAGTCCAATGATTCATTTCGCAAGACTTCCAACCTCTCTTCCACATGAGACCAATCTATCGGCTGGCTAATAACCTCCGCATACCGTTTTCCATCCGACAACATTCTGTCAACCAGGTCCAAATCAGTCAACAAATCCAGTATTCGGTTATTTCCATTGGCATAGGCTCCTTTCAGAGGTGTATAGACAAAAGCTTTCTCAAGAATAATGGCCAATGTCACACCATGAAACGATGGGGTTACGACCAATGAGGAATAATAAATGTTTGCCAACCATTCTTGAATTGTCCCATAAGAATATTCCACTTCATTGCCGAAAAGCTCATCGCCTGCAAAGTACCCATTAGAAGGAGTCACTACCACTTGTTTGTCCTTACATATCTTTTTTAGTTCATCCCAGTGTATTTCTTTCGGATCTGAAATGTTAAGACTATAAATAAACACATAATCTTTAACATACTTATTACCAGCCTGTTTTATCAGTTCCATATAACCCTCTTTTCCCCCTAGAAAGGTAGGGTCAAGAACTTTCTTTGCTCTGGAAAATCCGGCTTTATGGCATATATCTACACCGGAATATTCACGACATGAGATACTATTAAAACGGCACAGATTATTACACAAATTTGGGAGTAGATCTTCCGGGTATTCATTCATAGAAAAACTTGGGGCATAGGCTATACGCAATGAGTCTTGTAGTCCAAAGTTTAAATAATAGACCTCATTCTCTCTATTAGATAGCAATTGTGACCAAATCTGGTCACTACCCGTAATGTATGCGTCTGCATATGGCGGACAATGCTGCAAATCAGCAAGCCTGTAGTACTTGCGCTTTGAGACATACAGATTTTCTTTTCTAAATTTCGAAAAAGCACGCTTCCTGTCATGCATTTCTCTTTTTAGAAGTTTGGAGTTTCCTTTCATGAGCGATAGAAATGCACGTGCATAATCCACTACCTTATACTCTTTCAACCATCTCTTCAACAATCCATGATTGAAACCAGGATAAAACCTTATAAGGTATGGTTGATGTCCCATTTTCACCAATGTGCGCTGCAATGCCCAATGCTGGACAATCTGACCATAGTTACTGGTACCACGCCAATATGTTGTTATGCCGATTTTCATAAGTAATATTTATAATATTTCATAGTGATGTACTATTCTATCTTCCATCTAGGCTAATGACACATGAAATCAACTTGTGAACTATCTTGCTTAAAATAATTCTCAATGAAAAAGAATCCTTTGCAAGTTTCTTGACCTTATCATTTAACGACTGTTCACCTTCTAAAAAAAACTCCACACGTTTCCTATTCAAAGAGGCAGACCTAACCATTGCTGAATTTCTCTTAGTCAACTCGTCATAAGTTGCTTCATGTAGCTCAACTCCAATATTGAGCAACACTTCACGACCTTTCTCAGTGTTAACCGTTACGGCCGAAACGCCTTTGTCATCGTCAATCTCTGGCTTCAATGATTCTATTCCCCAAAAATCCCCAAGTGTCATGTCGCTGCCACTTTTGAGTTCCTTGGCAGGACAGGCATGACATGAAGGCCGTGTGTACAAATCTGCGAGGAAACCACGCATAAACAAATTCTTACTGCCCAACTCAGAGTAGACGCTTCCATCTTTATCCTCAATCAAAAAAGAATAATTTTTCCAACCAGTACTCTTGTCTCTAAATGAAATGTGTCGAACATTTTGTTTCTTCCATTTCAACGATTGAAGTTTCTCCGACAAATATTGTTGCCACACCCCTGGACTCGGAACGCTGTGGCAGACAACATCAACAGCAAGTAAGTTGTCATATTCTTTCCTTAAAAAATGCTTCAGTCCAGCAATCTGGCAAGGAGTTCCTGTAAACATCACCTTTCTCCCTGCCTTCAGAAACTTCTCCGCTTGTTTGTAACTATCGCCGATTCGGCTCTGCAAATACTTTGAACTGCGAAACATTGACAAATCTTCCACACACTCTGCATAACTGTGTGCTACATTCCAATCCTCATCCCAACAGGCACCAAAGACAACACCACCGTCTTTTATAGTTTGTTCTGCCAACAATGTAAAAATGCCACCAGACGAACTTGATCGTCTAATTGTCTCGTCCACATTCTCTGCAGCATACACTTTTAACGGAGTGCGTGGATTTTCTTGATTAATGACAGGACAAACCTTCTCGCACAAACCACAGTTCACACATTGCTCCTTATTTACTATTGGATACAGAAAGCCTTCATCATCTTCCTCCATAGATATGCATTGCTTTGGACACCGCTGCATACATGCAGAACAACCACAGCACTGCGACTTATCTTCTATTCTTATCATATACCAATCTTACTTAATACCAAGCAAAATTTATTTATTAAAAATAGACGCTCTGACTTTGACAATCCTAACACAAATGAACATAAACCCACAGACACTACAGAAATGAGACATACAACAAAAAAGCGTGCAATTTCATTATCTATAACAACATGCAACCATAAAGGGATAATGGTTGAAAACACTACAACCAATACTATTGGTAAATACACATTTTTCAAATACATTATCATTGAAAGTTTCAACCTATTCCTAACCATTATAAGCCGTGCTGCCTGTGTCAATATTTCAATACAGAAATGGACCACAAAAACGCTATAGGCTGGACATCCTAAACGTAACACTATATATGATACAGGCAATATGGAGATCATCATACAACCGCATACAATATAGTAGGTTCTTACTTTGCCAGTGGCATTGTTTGCTACAAGTATAGGATTGATAATTGTATAAATGAGTGTAGTACATATTATCAAGCGCAAGAATATAACCGTATTGTCAGGTACTGTCTTTAACCATATCTGCAATATTAACGGAGCTTCCAACAGAACCGGTAGACTAAGCAAATACATCAAGAAAAAAGAAAAACGCGAACTGCGGAACATCAGTGTATGCATTGCATCAAAATCCTCCTGTGCGTAGGTCTTTACAATCTGAGGATTGAGAGCCATTTGAAAGTTGGTGATAAACATTTGGATAGCACACTGTACCTGTGTAGCAACGGCACGGGCAGCATTCTCTACAGGTCCAAAAAACACATTGAGAAGCATGCTAAGTCCCTGATTGAAAGATATGCTAGCCATACCACCAAACAAATTCCAACCTGCAAACGAAGTTATTTCTCTGAATAGCTTCCAATCCTTCACATGCTGATATCTTGACTCTGGAAAATGGCGATGACAATAAATCATATAACATAGCTGTATGGACAACTGTACAACAGCAAGTAATATGGCATAGACAATGAGCTTGTCAAACGATACAGCCAATAGCAAAAACACGATTGCCAGTTTCAACACAGCTTCTATTATTGATATATAGGCAAAAGCCGACATACGCTCATGGGCTATAATGTCTGCATTATATGGCACAGACATTATGGAGAACACAAAAGTGAGTGCAGAAGCTTGTAATACCCAAAATGCCGCTGCCAATCGTTCTGGTGGTATGGTCATTTTGTTATACAGAAACCAAAGACCGACCGACTCTATCAAAAGCACAGTTACAATTGCAATCAGCGCATGTATCTGTAGTGCCAAACTGAAGATCTTATTGAGTCCATTATTGTTTCCTTTCCCAAGTTCAAAGGTTATATACCTCTGTGTCGCCGAAGACATTGACCCATTAAGGATCCCGAACATACTAACAAGTCCACCTACCACATTATATATACCATAGTCCTCCACTCCGAGTGTGTTAAGCACCACTCGCGATGTATACAGAGCAATACCCATCATAAAGAACATACGGACATACAGAAGCAATGTGTTCTTGGCTATTCGCTTATTATTATTTGAATTACTTTGCATGTAATTATCTAAACACAAATACTGGATTTCGTTGCTGTTGGTGGTATTGAACCACGTTCTTTTTACTGAACTACCTGTACAACAGCTTACCTTGTATGTTAGGATTTGCGCCAGACCATTTTGTTGATGATGCCTACGTATGATTGCACAATCTTTACTACTTTGGTGCTGACGTTTTCGTCGACGTAGTCGGGGACGGGGATGCCGTGCTGGCCGTCGCGGCAGAGCTCTACAGCGGTGTCAACGGCTTGGAGCAGCGACTTTTCGTCGATGCCGGCTATGATGAAGTCGCCTTTGTCGATGGCCTCGGGGCGCTCCGTGCTGGTGCGGATGCAGATGGCTGGGAAGGGGTGGCCTACACTGGTGAAGAAACTACTTTCTTCTGGAAGTGTGCCGCTGTCGCTGACAACAGCGAAGGCGTTCATCTGAAGGCAGTTGTAGTCGTGAAAGCCGAGGGGCTCATGCTGGATGACGCGTGGGTCGAGTTTAAAGCCGCTGGCTGCAAGGCGGTTGCGGCTGCGTGGGTGGCAGCTGTAAAGTATCGGCATGTCGTATTTCTCTGCCATGCGGTTGATGGCATTGAAGAGCGAGAGGAAGTTTTTCTCGGTGTCGATATTCTCCTCGCGGTGAGCGGAAAGGAGTATGTATTTGCCTTTCTCCAAGCCAAGGCGCTGATGCACGTCGCTGGCTTCGATCTCGGCAAGGTTCTGATGGAGCACTTCTGCCATTGGGGAGCCGGTGACGTAGGTGCGCTCCTTGGGCAGACCGCAGTCGGCAAGGTAGCGGCGGGCATGTTCGCTGTACGCCATGTTCACGTCGCTGATGATGTCCACGATGCGGCGGTTGGTCTCCTCGGGCAGGCACTCGTCCTTGCAGCGGTTGCCTGCCTCCATGTGGAAGATGGGGATGTGCAGCCGCTTGGCGCCAATCACGCTTAGGCATGAGTTGGTGTCGCCAAGCACCAATACGCCATCGGGCTTGGTCTGTGCGAAGAGCTTGTAAGAGCAGTTGATAATATTACCACAAGTGGCACCGAGGTCGTCGCCCACGGCGTTCATATATACCTCCGGCTCTGCCAACTTTAAATCCTTAAAAAAGATTCCGTTGAGATTGTAGTCATAATTTTGACCAGTATGGGCGAGGATTACATCAAAGTATTTACGGCATTTGTTGATGACGGCAGCAAGGCGGATAATCTCGGGACGTGTGCCCACCACGATAATGAGCTTCAACTTGCCGTTGTCCTTGAATTTTATGTCTGAATAGTCAAATTTTGGTTGTTTTTCCATATTGTTCTTTTTTAACCACGAATTGCACGAATAACACAAATTGGTTTTTGAGTGAGCCATTTCGTGAAATTCGTGTGATTTGTGGTTATGATTGTTCCACTTTATCGAAATAAGTGTCTGGCTTATTGGGGTCGAATATCTCGTTACAATACATCACTGTCACCAAATCTTCGGTGTCGGAGAGGTTGATGATGTTGTGGGTGTAGCCGGGGAGCATGATGACGGACTGTATTTTATCACCGCTCACTTCGTAGTTCAGCACTTCGTCTGTCCCCTCTTTGCGGAGCTGAATAAGTCCGTGACCGCTGACCACGATAAACTGCTCCCACTTGGTGTTGTGCCAGTGCTCACCTTTGGTGATGCCTGGCTTGGAGATGTTGATGCTCACCTGTCCGCAGTTCAAGGTGTGAATCAATTCGGTAAAAGAGCCACGGTTGTCCACATTCATCTTCAAGTCGAAGATGGCCTTCTCCTTTGGCAGATAGCTGAGGAATGTGCTGTACAGGCGCTTGGCGAATGAATCGGCAGGTATTTCAGGTATCGTCAGCGTGCGGGGCATGTCGGCAAACTGGTGGAGCAGGTCCACTATCGCGCCGAGCGTGGCCTTGTGAGTGATGGGGCAATAGCAGTATCGTCCTTCTGCTGATGGAATAACGTCAAGTCCATCAAACTCACAGTGGTGCTCCTCGCCTTTCAAAGCGTGTATCATCTCGTCCACGAGGTCGTCGATGTAGAGGAGTTCGAGTTCTACCGACGGGTCGTTGACGGTGATGGGTAGGTCGTTGGCGATGCCATTGCAGAACGTGGCTACGGCACTATTGTAGTTGGGACGGCACCATTTGCCATAGAGATTCGGAAAACGATAAACCAATACCTTAGCGCCAGTTTCCGCGCCATATTCAAGGAATAAATCTTCACCAGCCTTCTTGCTGCGGCCATATTCGCTGTTGCCGAAGCGGCCTGTAAGCGAGGCTTGTTGCGAACTTGACAGCATCACGGGGCAGCTGTTGCCGTGCTTCTTTAGGGTGTCGAGCAATGTGGAGGCAAATCCGAAGTTGCCCTTCATAAACTCATCGTTGTCCTTGGGGCGGTTCACACCGGCGAGGTTGAACACGAAGTCGCACTCCTTGCACCACTGGTTAAGTTGTTCGGGGGTAGAGTCGAGGTCGTACTCGAAGACCTCGTCAATCTTCAAGTCACCGTAGCAGCGAACCTTGCCGTCTTTTATATTGTTGAGTTGAGCACAAAGGTTTTTCCCCACAAAACCTTTTGCTCCTGTCACTAAAATCTTCATGCCTTGATTACTGTACAAAGTTTCCTTCACCGCTCAGTTCTTTCTGGATATATTCCAAGGCTCCAATCTTTGCCTTGGTCTCATCGAGGTTCAGGCGATAGGTGTTGTCTGAATTAAATTCTTCTATTTCAGCACGCTTGGTGTCGCCCTCCTTAAAGAACTTGTCGTAGTTCAGGCCGCGGTTATCGGCAGGAACACGGTAGAAGTTGCCCATGTCCTCGGCCTTGGCGCATTCCTCTTTGGTGAGCAGCGTTTCGTACATCTTCTCACCATGACGGATGCCAATCACCTTGATGTCTTCTTTCTTGCCACCGAAGAGTTCGCACACGGCCTCAGCTTGAGTCTGGATGGTGCAAGCAGGGGCTTTCTGCACGAGGATATCGCCGTTCTTGCCGTGCTCAAAGGCAAAGAGCACAAGGTCTACAGCCTCCTCAAGCGACATGATGAAGCGGGTCATCTTAGGCTCTGTCAGTGTAATAGGGTTGCCATTGCGAATCTGGTCTATCCAAAGAGGAATCACTGAACCACGTGAGCACATCACATTGCCATAACGAGTGCAGCAAATCTTAGTCTTACCTGAATAACGACTCTTAGCCACAGCTATCTTCTCTTCGATTGCCTTAGAGATGCCCATGGCATTGATAGGATAGGCTGCCTTATCGGTAGAAAGACAAATAACAGCGCCCACGCCAAACTCGATGGCTGCGGTAAGCACATTGTCCGTTCCAATCACGTTGGTTTTCACTGCTTCCATGGGGAAAAACTCGCACGATGGCACCTGCTTCAATGCAGCTGCATGGAAGATATAGTCAACTCCTGACATTGCGCTGCGGCACGACTGAAGGTCGCGCACATCGCCAATGAAGAATTTTATCTTGTTTGCCACGTCGGGATATTTCGCCTGGTATTCGTGGCGCATGTCATCCTGCTTCTTTTCATCGCGTGAGAAGATTCGAATCTCGCCAATGTCTGTACGAAGGAAACGATTCAGTACAGCATTACCGAAGGAACCTGTGCCACCGGTAATCATAAGGGTCTTACCTGCAAAAATGCTCATAATTCTATTTTAGTTTAATTTGTTTTTAGTCTCTTCTGAAAATATCACGTGTGTAGACCTTGTCCTCCACATCTTTCAGGCATGCGTCGTAGCGGTTGGCTATGATGGCGTGACTCTGTGCCTTGAACTCTGCAAGGTTGTTCACCACTTTGCTGCCGAAGAAGGTGGTGCCGTCTTCGAGCGTGGGCTCGTAGATGATCACCTGTGCACCCTTGGCCTTGATGCGCTTCATGATGCCCTGGATGGCTGACTGGCGGAAATTGTCGGAGTTACTCTTCATGGTCAGCCTGTACACGCCTATTATGCAGCTGCCGGGGTCTTTACCAAACTGGTTGTTGCTCGTGTAGTCGTACCATCCGGCTTTGCGGAGCACGGCGTCGGCTATGTAGTCCTTGCGGGTACGGTTGCTCTCCACGATGGCCGACATCATGTTCTGCGGCACGTCCTGGTAGTTGG
>ERZ808278.600-NODE-600-length-21769-cov-4.525560_pt1 | contig 21769 bp, 16 predicted proteins | sample MGYA00521239_ERZ808278 | MGnify/ENA primary metagenome ERZ808278 (study PRJEB31516, sample SAMN03275600) | gut metagenome | biome: mammalia-associated habitat; material: feces | host: Papio cynocephalus | place: Kenya | collected 2012-07-17 ... | reverse complement strand
AAGTTTATGAGAAAACTATCCCTTTGTCCTCTCATGATTAAATTTTGTTTTTTATATTTCAACTATTTCTTATCTTTTATTCTGTAAAATCTTTTTCATATTGGGTTGAACCCTTTTGCCATCACTCCTTCGGCTGTGTAATAATCTAATCTTTTTCTTCTTCTAATACTTCGTCCGTTTCATTCGACATGTACATGCTAGTACTATATTCCATGACTTACAAGTAAAATAATTTGTATAAATTTTTACAATAGACCATGCCCCCCAGTATCACTAAGACATGTTGGTTTTACAAAATTTAATGACGAAAATTTAATGAACTTAGATTAAATTTTTGCAATTTTTTTGTTGACAATTCAACGTTCAAGTGCATTGAGCATGCTCTTTTTCATGCTATTGTTCATTAAAGAATTTTGACATACTGATAGCTTTTTTAGGTAGTTCAATGTTAGAGAATAATGAATATTTATCTCCACTATCTACAAGATAAATTTTGCTATCTATTTTATCTAATGTTTTTTGAATATCTTTGTTTCTTAATATTAGATAACTTAAATCTTTTCTGTTATCTTCTAATAATTTATTTAATTCGTTAACTTCTCCACTTTGTACAAAATATACGTAGTCAGAGCTTTCCATTAAAATGCTAGGTTTTACTGGAAGATTGTAAGTTATAAGTTTAATATTTTTATTTGTTGCATATTTTGCGTATGTTACAAGTTCATTTTCACCGCTGAAATAAAACATGTTAAATCCATGAACGACGGTAAACACAATTATGAAAAACATTGAAAATACGTAAGTCGTTAATGTTGAAAGTACGCTTTTGTTTTTCAATTTTAACAACATTAAAATGCTTACAAAGTTTATACCAATGATGACAAAATTTTTGAATTTTTGTACGTGTTCGTATAGATTTAGTGGTAAAAACATATAGAAGAATGCAAGTGAGATTGTGCTCACAGTAAAGAAGGTTGCAAGTGTGTATGTTGAGAATGATACAACTTTCTTTTTGAACAATTCGTTTATATCTGAACCACATAAAAAGTATGTTGTTAGTATTGTAGCTGATGGTATTAGTAATAGTAGTGAATATATTGATTTTTCACTTAAAGATATATACAACAAGATTAAAACAAAACTTGTTAAACAGAAAAAGTTCAATTTTTGTTCTAATGTTATTAAGCTAAATCTGGTACTGTTTTTAAGTCTTGCGATAACAGTTTTTATTGTGCTTAAAACATAACCAATGAAGATAAAACTCCAAGGCATAAATGCTGGAATAAATAACAATAGATAATATATTAGGTTTTTAAATAATAGTTTGAAATGAGGTATGTAGATGTAGTTTTTAACAAAGCTACTTCCAAACAATACATACATTTCGTAATACCAAGGTAAAGTTATTGGTAAGAAAATTAACATACCAACTAAGAAATTAATTGGTTTAAACATACTTTTTAAATTTTTAGAAAATATGTTGTAAATAATTAATATTAATAGTGGTAATATAATACCGATTAAACCTTTAACAAGGCAGGCAATAGCGCAAAATAAATAGAATGCCCACCAAAAATATTTAGTTTTACTAGATTTTTCCTCTTGAATACTTGCATAAAAACCAAAGTATAATGCAGAAGTTAGTAAAAATGAAAATGCGATTGTTAAAATTGCGATATGAGAAAGTAGTAAATAAGATAAACTTGTTAAAAGTATGATTGATGAAGTTACACCAAACAATCTTGATACAAGGTTTTTCCCCATAAAATATGTAAAAAATACAAAGATTAACGAAATAATAGCATTTGGTAATCTAATACTCAATTCATTACACATACTGAATAATTGCATTGATTTTGCAATCAACCAAAAATATAATGGTGGTTTGTCCAAAAATGGTTGCATGTTTAACATCAAAACTTTGAAATCGTCAGTCGCAAAAATATTCTTAGATATTGATGCAAACATTGCTTCAGAGTTGTCTAATATCGGATAAAAATCTATACCGAAGAACAAGAAAAATGCGCACAACAAAGTTAACAAACTAAGTGCACAAAATTCTGGGTGTTTTTTTATAAATTCTTGCATTATATTTATCCGATTATGTTATAATGATTTGTACATGTATTTTAACATATAATTATTGATTGGACTAGATGATGAAACAATTTATAAAGACATTTTTAATATTTGTATTTACAATTATATTTTCAAACCAAATCGCTTATTCTAAAGATTTTAGATTTGTACAAATTACAGACTTGCATTACAAGAATGATGCAATTTCAGAAGAAAATTTAGATAAAATGATTAAAAATATTAATCAAACTAAAAATGTAGAATTTGTTGTTTTTTCTGGTGATAATACCAATGATTCAAAAAAAGAAGATTATATTAAATTTTTAACTCAAGCAAATACTTTAAATGTTCCTTACTATGTTATTGTTGGAAACCACGATGTATTTAAAATGGGTGGTTTTTCTAAACAAGATTTTGTAAAAGTTGTTAGAGAATATAACAAAAATCAAAAAACTCGAAAAACGAATTTTGTGTTTAAATATGGTGATTTTGTCTTTCTTGCCGTAGATGGTGCAAGAGAAGTTATCCCAAGCCCTGGTGGATATTATAGAGATGATACTTTAGCTTGGGTTGATAAAATGTTGAAAAAATATGAAAAGAAAAATGTTATTATTGTACAACATTTCCCAATGAAATTAAGAGGTACAGAACGTGATGCTTATAAAAACGATAGATATGAAGCTATTTTAGCTAAACATCATAACGTTAAAGGTATCTTTGCAGGTCATTTTCACGCAAATGAAGAATACACAAAAGACGGTATTTTTTATTCTATAACTGGTCGTGCATCAGGTGGAGATGCTGGTTATAAAGTCGTGGATATTGTTCAAGAAGAAAACCCTCAAACTCATAAAAAGGGTCTTAACTTCTATACTCAATTCGTGTTCGTTAAAGATTTATAATCTAAATGATTTTTTTGAAATCTTTACCGCCAACAATTCTTAAATGTCTTTCTTCGCCTTCGCCGATGCTTTGACTATTTAAGTTGTGTTGTTCAACAAGTTCGTGTTGAAGTTTTCTGATATGTTGGTTTTGTGGTTGAAGTTCAATATCTTCACTGCCGTTCAAGATTTTATTAATAGCAGCTTTAGCTTCATCAAGAGCTCTTTCTGCATCGTCGCAATAACCTTTTAAGGCGTGTTCAGCTTCTCTAATATCAAGAGCTTCTTTCATAACCTTTTGGATTTGAGCCATTGAATTTGTCTTGATGAAGAAGACTTGTAAACGGTAATCATTTGCAGTTGAAAGGATTTTTGCACCACTCTTTGCAAAGTTTTTGTGTGCAATCACAATGTCTGCATCGTCAATGTTTCTTGTGATTTCAACGTTTAAGTCTAATCTTTCAATGATTTTTTCTACAATGTTTCTTGAAACAGCGTATAGATAAATCTTTTTGAATTTCTTGTTTTCGTTAACATAATCTTTTCTGTTGAAAGAGAATTTTAACGAATCCTCTGCTGGCGCATTGTGATGTTGAGGATAAGCTGGAACTTCTTCTTCCTTCTTGTCTTCAACTTTTGGCGCTTCAACAGGTTTTTCTGGAAGTTGAATATCAACTTTTTCGCCAACCGTTGTAATTGGTTTTTTATCGTAAGTTTGGTCAACTTTTCTGATTTCTGGTCTGATTGGCCAACCTCTTAAAATATAATCAACTGCTTCAGCGGTGTCTTTGTAAATTGCTAAAGTATTTCTATCAATAATTTCAATTACGATATCGAAGGTTGGTTGTTTTTCTCTTTCAAGGACTGTTTTTTGAGAACCACGTCTTTTTGCTTCATCATCACCTAATGTTACTGATTGAATACCCCCAACAAGGTCTGATAAAGCTGGGTTTTTGATTAAGTTTTCTAAGCTTTGACCGTGAGCAGTTGCGATTAACATAACACCACGTTCTGCAATTGTTCTTGCAGCTTGAGCTTCGGCTTCTGTACCGATTTCATCAACGACGATAACTTCAGGCGTATGGTTTTCAACCGCTTCAATCATAATATCTTTTTGGAACTCTGGTTGGCTAACTTGCATACGTCTAGCTTTACCAATAGCAGGGTGAGGAGTATCACCATCACCTGCAATTTCGTTTGAAGTATCAACGATAACAACACGTTTTCCTAATTCATCAGCAACTAATCTTGAGATTTCTCTCAATTTAGTAGTTTTACCAACACCAGGTTTACCTAAGAATAATATACTTTTTCCAGTCATAACATAATCTTTGATACAAGCAATAGTACCTGTTACAACTCTACCAACCCTGCATGTTAATCCTACAATTTTGCCCTGTCTGTTTCTAATAGCACTAATTCTGTGCAAAGTTCCGGCAATACCAGAACGGTTATCTGACGTAAATTCTTGTAAATGACTAGTAATAAACTTAATGTCATCGTCAGTTATAGGTTCACACTCAATACAATCAATCTTGCCCTTATGATGTCTAATCTCGGGAAGTCTACCTAAGTCCAGAACTATTTCGATAACATCGTTCATTTCGTCTGGGTTAAGGCGACTTGTTACCTTTGAAGGTAAAATTTCAATTAATCTCTGAAGATCACTGTGAAATTGGATTGTATTATTCATTTTTTTCCTTGGATTTTTGTATCTCCACTAATATTATGCCACCTTTTTTACAAATTTTAACAATTGTGTAAAAAGATACACTTAATATTTCTTTACACTTCAACTCCTGCCATTGAACTGTTTAATTCTCTACGGATATCATCAACTGTAACGTAGACTACTGGAGAGCTTTCGTCTTTTTTTAAGTAAACATCTTTTATGCCAGCTTGAACAATAAATCTTTTGCAAAGTATGCAAATCATTTGGTGTCCGTAAATGTACATTGTTGCATTTTTACATCTGTCTTGTCCTGCTTGAATAATGGCATTTTGTTCTGCGTGAATAGAACGACAAGTTTCGTATCTTGTGCCAGAAGGAATGTTATTTTTTACTCTAAAACATTCGCCTCTTTCCATACAAGACTCTACCTTAGAAGGAGTTCCGTTGTAGCCTGTAGCTTTGATTTTTCTATCTTCGCCAACAATAACTGCTCCGACTTGTGCTCTTATGCAGTTAGAACGAGTAGAACACATTTTAGCTAAGTCTAAAAAATAATCATTCCAAGGTTTTATTGTCATTTTTGTTTCCTTATTTTACGTAATTTTTTACTGTTTTCAAAGTAGCTCTTGTTAATGCTAAGTCGCCTTCTGCAACATCTTTTGTTACGACTGTACCCGCAGCAACAAAGCCCTTTTCTTCAACTGTTACAGGTGCTACGATTACTGAATTTGAACCAGTATTTGCGTTATCTTTAATTACAGTTTTGCTTTTAACTTTTGTAATTGGGTTGTAGTTTGCTGTAATTGTGCCAGCACCAATGTTTACGTGAGAACCAAGTTCACTATCGCCGATGTAGCTTAGGTGAGAAACATTTGTATTGTCTTTAATTTCTGATTTTTTGATTTCTACAAAGTTTCCAATTCTTACGTTGTTACCGATTTTGTTACCACCTCTTAAATGAGAGAATGGACCAATTTTGCAATTTTTACCAATTGTATTTTCACCAGTGATGAAAGTATTTGGATAAATTATTGTATCTGTATCAATTGTAGTTTCTGGACTAATCCAAGTGTTGTCAGGGTCAACAATTGTAACACCGTCATTCATTAATCTTGTTAGGCTGCGTTTGTTTAAGATTTTCGCTGCTTCTGCAAGTTGAACTTTTGAATTGATACCTAGTATTTCGTTGTTATCTTTTAATGTGTAAGCTTGAACGTTAAGGTTTTTCTTAGTACCCCAAGCGATAATATCTGTTAAATAGTATTCGCCTTGAGCGTTGTTGCTTTTTAGTTCTGAGAAAGCTTTTTTAACCTTTTGCCAGTTTAAGCAATAGATACCTGCGTTAACTTCTTGAATTTGTTTTTGTTCAGGAGTTGCATCTTTTTCTTCAACGATTGCTTTTACAGAACCGTCAAGATTTCTAACAATTCTACCGTAATTTTTAGGGTCGTCAAACATTGCTGTCATAACAGTAATGTGGCAATGATTGTTTTTGTGAGATTTGATAAATGCTTCTAAAGTTTTAGAAGTAATTAATGGAGTATCTCCGCAAAGGATAATAACTTCTCCGTCAAAGTTTTCAAGGTCTGGGCAAGCCATACTTACTGCGTGTCCTGTACCAAGTTGTGGACTTTGAAGAATTGTTTTTGCATTGTCATAATTCTTTTTAACGTATTCATCAACTCTTTCAGCTTGATGACCTACGATAACGAAAGATTCGTCAACTTTACCAGTGCCGTTAACTGCATCTAGTACGTAACCAAGTAATGTTTTATCAAAAATATCGTGTAAAACTTTTGGCTTTTCTGATTTCATTCTAGTACCTTTACCAGCTGCCAAAATTATTGATTTAATTGCCATATATATAACTCCTATTCTCTCCAATATTATTTTAAAACATAAATATTTAAAAAAAACCTTTGTAATATTTTGTAACAAAAAGGCAATTATTTTTGAGTCATGGAGTTTATATAGGAGTAAGGGAATTAAAGATTAACTTAGGGAAAATTTAATAGAAAAATGAGGAAGATATCGAGTAACGAATAAGTTATGAGATAAGGAACAAGTTTTAAATATAGGATAGAAATATCTTATACTCTCTCTCTTAATATCCTCGTGTTTATTTAATGTTTGTCGCAATCGGCAAACTTTTTTTTTTTTTTTTTGAGTGCGTGAGCCGGTGTTGCTGGAGTTGACTTTGCGAAGGCAAAGGCAAGTAGAGCAACACTACGATAGCGACACTCTGCCGAACAAAACAATTGAGTATTGTTTTGTGAGAGGAACGGTTGGACGGAGTCCGAAACCCACAGGAGCAAAACAATGTAAAACTCGGAATTGCCGTTTAATGCGAGCGCAGAAAATGCGTGAGTTGGAGTTATTGTAGGTTTGGTTTTCTATCCTAACAAATTTTGATGTTATAATTAAATCTATGAAAAAGTAAGGTAGGTCGGCTTTACTAAGCCGACAATTGTAGATTTGGGTTTCTACCCAAACAAATTTTAGTGTTATAATTAAACCTATGAAAAAGATTAGAGTTCAAAGTCGTATATCGCCACTAACATTTGGAATAATTTGCGCTTTTGGAATAGTTGTATTGATAGCATTTATCTATTTATTTGCAAATGACCCATCAACTACTTCTAATAGAGCAAAGTATGATTTAATTTGTTTGATTGGTTTGGTGGCTACAGCAATTGGTTTTGGTTTTAAAGAAGTTTTGAAAAATGATGTTTATGTTGCCGAATTTATTTTTGTAAATGGACAAATGCAAATTGTTTATAGAAAAAGAGATAAAGTCGTTAATGTTAAAACAATTGATTTATCAGATATTACAGATTTTTCAATAAAAGCTAATATGAACTATATCTATCTAACAAGGGGAAGAGCGCTTAATGTTGTTTATACAATTGTTATAAATTCTAAAACTCATGGTTTAGACACTTTTCATGTGGAACCATCTAAGTTTGCGTGGGGTTGGTGTGCATATCAATTTTTGCTTGATATGATTTCTATATCAAAATACATACCAAACTTTTCTTATACCGTTAATAGCGAAGATGAAGAACATAAAAGGGACATTGATTATTTCAAAGTCCACGGTAAGAGATTACCTCTTTCAAAACGAAAACATGCAGGACTTTTGATTTTTTTGTATACAATCATAGGTATTTCAATGATTGTGATGGGTATTTCTCTTTTTTATATGTTTAGTTTTTCTTTTGGTACGAACTCAGAAAATCAAGAATACGTTCAGAATTATAGAGCTATTGATGATATGAGAAATTCTGGTGATTATAAAGGCGCAATTGAAAGAGTTGAGTATCTTAAAACGATTGAACCTAATGATTACAATGTTTATTTGTACGAGGCTTATATCTATGAAGTTCAAGGTCAGTATGAAAAAGAAATTGAATCTACAAACAAGGCTCTTCAACTCATAGAAAGTGGTGCAAAGTCAAGATGGGACGAAACTTTTGGAAATAATAATTTGTTTTCAAAATATATCTTTAAATCGGGTAATGAAAAATACACTCGAACTTATGACCGCTTAGCTACTGCAAATTTTCAATTAAAAAGATACAAAGAGGCGGAAGAATTTTATACAAAAGAAATTGAATACAATACTTACAAATTTCCAGATGTCTATTTTTATAGAGGTGTTTGTAGATATTATTTAGGTAACAAGCAAGGCGCATTAGAAGATTTCTTTAAACAAAGAGAAATTTATGATGACTTTATGAAAGACGGTATTGGCGATAGATATGACCAAAAAGATTATGATTTAGTAAATCGTTGGATAGAAGCTTGCAAACGCTAAGTGTGTAAAATTTGTGGGATATTGCTTCGTCGTTTCACTTTTCCGCCTGTGCAATCACAGATTGCTTCGCTTCGCAACGGCGGTTTCGTAGTGTTGCTCTGCTTGTCTTTGCCTATGACACTACGTTTCCTTTTATCCGTAAGGCATTAAATCGGATAATATGCCTAACGGCTTAAAGTCAACTACGGAGACAGGCTCACAAGTTTTGCCTAGCTCAACTGTTCGCTTTGTCAAAGCCAACACCAGCAACACCGGCTTACGCAGATTCACCAACTAACCCCCTTGAAAAGGTTATTTTTCTTCGTTATAATTAGGCTGTAAATAAATTATGAATTATAAAGGAGCCATTATGCCAACTTACATTGAAGATATCGTTGCAAGACAAGTTTTAGATTCAAGAGGTAATCCTACCGTTGAAGTTGATGTTAAATTATCAAGCGGTGTTGTTGGTAGAGCGGCTGTTCCTTCAGGCGCATCAACTGGTTTGTTTGAAGCTCTTGAGCTTCGTGATAATGACGAACACAAATACTTGGGCAAGGGTGTTCTAAAAGCAGTTGACAATGCTAATACTAAAATTGCGCCAGAACTAATCGGCGAAAACGCTGCTAATCAGCAAGAAGTTGATAGAATTATGAGAGAATTAGACGGCACTGATAACAAATCAAAATATGGTGCTAACGCAATCTTAGGTATTTCTCTTGCAAGTGCAAAAGCTGCATCTTTAGCTTATGAAATGCCTTTATACAGATACTTAGGTGGTATCAACGCTATGACATTACCTGTTCCAATGATGAATATTATTAATGGCGGTGTTCATGCGGACAACAATGTTGATTTTCAAGAATTTATGATTGCGCCTGTTGGTGCAAATTCATTCTCTGATGCAATTAGAATGGGTACGGAAGTTTTCCATACTCTAAAAGGAATTTTAAAAGATAAAGGTTATGTAACTTCTGTTGGTGATGAAGGTGGTTTTGCGCCAAATCTAAATTCAAATGAGGAAGCTTTATGTTTTATTGTAGAGGCTATCCAAAAAGCTGGTTATACAACAGATGATATTAGAATTTGTTTAGACGTTGCGTCAAGTGAATTCTATGAAGACGGCAAATATACTCTTGCAGGTGAAAATAGAACTCTATCAAGAGAAGAAATGGTTGAATTCTTAGAAGAATGGGTTGACAAATATCCAATTATTTCAGTTGAAGACGGTATGGCTGAAGAAGACTGGGAAGGCTGGGAAATGCTTACTCGTAAAATTGGTCATAAATGTCAACTTGTAGGTGATGATTTGTTCGTTACTAATACAAAGAGATTGAGTGAAGGTATCAAACGTGGTATCGCAAATTCGATTTTGATTAAGGTAAATCAAATTGGTACATTGTCAGAAACTCTTGATGCTATTGCAATGGCTCAAGCGGCAGGATATACAACAATTGTTTCGCATCGTTCTGGTGAAACAGAAGATACATTTATTGCAGATTTAGCAGTTGCAACAAACAGTGGTCAAATTAAGACAGGTTCTGCATCTCGTTCTGACAGAATGGCAAAATATAACCAATTAATCAGAATTGAACAAGAACTTGGTTCTGCTGCAAAATATCTAGGTTTAGAAGCTTTTAGCGGTCATAAATCTAATCAAAGATATTCAATTATTTAATTTGATTTATGTTAAAATAATCCTATGAATAAATATTTTAAATGGGGTTTATTGTTGCTATACGTGATTATAACTTTTATTAGAGTTATAAATCACCAAACTTGGTATGACGAAGCAAGAGCTTGGTTGATTGCCGAAAACTTAAACCTTTTTGAAATATTTGATTTAATGAAAATTGAAGGACATACTTTCGTTTGGTTTGTCCTTTTAATGCCGTTTGCAAAAACACATTTTGCATATCCTTATTCAATGCAAATTATGAATTGGATATTTTGCATTTCGGCTGTTTTTGTAATGTGGAAATATTCGCCATTCAATAATTGGATAAAAGCTTTGATAACTTTTTCTGTACCATTTTTTCTTTGGTATCCAGTACTTGCGAGATGTTATTCAATAGGTATTTTACTTTTATTTATATTAATGACGATGTTTAAGGATAAACTTAAACACCCAATTGTTTATTCAATATTGATTTTATTTACTGCAAATACAAGCGTTATGGCAATGATTGGTGCTTTTTCTTTTGCTTGTATATTTTTGTACGAATTGTTTAAAAATAAACAGTACAAAGATTTGAGTATATGTTCTGGTGTTGGCGTTTTGTGTGCTGTTCTTCTGTATTTGCAATTATTTGGTGCTGATGCGTCGATTACTGGTAGACCTGAATATTTAGACGGTTTAAGTTCAAGCTTTTTCTTAAATGTGTTTATTTTTCCACATATTGTTAATGCGATTTTGCTTATCGTTTTTACAATTGCGACATTGTTTAGTATTTCTAAAAATAAAACGGCAATGTTCTTTTTAGTAAGTACGTACACTTTGTTGCTTATTGTTTTTCAGTTTGTGTATTCAGGAAACGAATGGCATCATTATTTCTTTTACATTTATTTTATTATTGCTAGTTGGATTTTTATGTTGGAAAATCAAGAAAAAGCAATTTGCCAAAAAATTCTAATAACTATTTTAGCTTTAATTTCAATATTCTACTGTTTTGATTACAGATATAGAATGGGAACTTTTCATTCTGGTTCAAAATATTTGGCTGAAAAAGTTGAAGAGCTGAATAAAAATTCCTCTATAATTTTTGTGGGCAAAAACTTTTTCCAACTAATTCCTTATATCGAAGACAAAAATATTGATTATTATTATGCTCATACCTCTAAAAAGATTGATAATCCTATAAAAGAAGAACCAAAAATTATAAAAGCCTTATCGCCAGAAGTTTTATCAGAAATTTATGGTAGAAAAGAAAACACTTATCTTTTTGTTTTATCTAAAGATACTAAATTGAAGGATTTCTCTGTTAGCTACAACAACGTGATTTACAACCTTGATTTAGAAGAAATCTTTGGAAATAATGTTTATATTTTCAAGCTAAATACTAAATAAGTTAAATTGTATTGCTAACTACTTTACAACAAGTCTTGTAAAGTGTATTATAATATCACTAGATAATCTGTTCAAGGAGAGAACGTTGGTAGAAAAATATAATATAAAAGGTGGTACACCATTAAAAGGTGAGGTAAATATAGGTGGGGCAAAAAATGCCGTACTTAAACTTATGGCAGCTTCTATTTTAGTAAAAGGGGCTACAAAAATTCATAACGTTCCAGAACTTACTGACGTTGAAATAATGTTAAGTGTTATTGAACAACTAGGTGCAAAAACTCATTATAACAGAGTTACAAAGTCTATTGAAATTGATGCAACTGATTTAACAAGTGTAACAGCAAAATACGAACTTGTTAGCAAAATGAGAGCATCATTTATTATTTTAGGGGCTTTGGTTTCAAGATGTAGAGAAGCTGTTGTTGCACTTCCTGGTGGTTGTGCTATCGGCGAAAGAAGAGTTGACTTCCATATAAAAGGATTGGAAGCAATGGGTGCAAAAATTAAAATCGAAAACGGTTATGTAATTGCAAAAGCACCAAAATTAACAGGTTGTGAAATCTATTTAGATATTCCATCAGTTGGCGCTACTGAAAACTTGATGTTAGCAGCTATTTTGGCTGATGGTACAACAACAATTCAAAATGCAGCAAGAGAACCAGAAATCATCGACCTCGCTAACTTCTTAAATGCAATGGGTGCAGATGTTGTTGGTGCTGGTACTTCTGATATTACAATCAACGGTGTTAAACAAGAAGATTTACACGAAATTGAATACACAACAATTCCAGACAGAATTGAAGCTGGTACATTTATGACAGCTGTTGTAGCTACTCGTGGTAAAGCTCTTATTAAAAATATTTTCCCAGCTCACTTAACTTTCTTTACTAACAAGTTATTGAAAATGGGTGCAAGTATTAAACTTATTGAACCGACTGTGATTGAGGTTTCTTGTAAATCAAGATTGAATACGGTAAACTTTGTTACTCAACCATATCCAGGTTTTCCAACTGACTTGCAATCAATGGCAATGGTATTATTATCAACTGCAAATGGTGTTGGTATTATTACTGAAAGCCTTTATGAAAATAGATTTATGCAAGTTCCTGAATTAAGACGTATGGGTGCTGATATTCATCAAGACAGAAACCACGCAATTATTAAAGGTGTTAAAAAATTAACAGGTACAACTCTTAGTGCAAGTGATTTGAGAGCAGGTGCTTCTCTTGTTGTCGCAGCTCTTATGGCAGAAGGTTCTTCAATTATCGAAAATCTTTACCATATCGATAGAGGTTACGAAAACTTTGAACAAAAGATTTCTTTATTAGGTGGTAAAATCGAAAGATTTGATTCAGACAATTCATCTGATAATGATTTGAAAGGGGTTTACGATGCAAGAATATAAACGTTGGTATGACCATGACCCATTATTATTAGAGGTCGTAAATCTTTTGAAAGATTATCAAGAAGAATTGAAAGCACAAGCAGAAGTTTTTCTAAAAATGATTGAAGAACAAGTTTCTAAAACAGCTTTAGATAGATTTTACGAAATGGTAAAACCTGCAAATGGTACTCGTTGGTACGATAAAGATCCAGTTATTTCTATGACTGTTGAGTTATTACGTGTCGTTCCACCTGATGTTCAAAGAAAATGTGCTATGCACTTTATTGATTCATTGAGAGAGTTGGGTATTGATTATCAAAGCCCTAATTTAAAATAATGTTTAAGTCTTTAAATAGTGAAAATTTAATTTCTTTTAAAAATAATGTTTTAAAATCAAAATCTTTTACTGTAAGTGGTGTTACATCTTTCTTACGGTTGTTGCTTGCTGAAAAAGTTTTAGAGTATTCTAAGAAAAAAATACTTTTTATTACTCCGACTGAGCAAGATGCGTTGAAATTTCAGAGTGATTTTAAGAAGGTTTTTGACAAAAATTCTGAAATCTTTCCATTTCAAGAAATTTCACTTTACGAAAATGTCGCGAGAAACAAATATGAATACGCAAGACAAATTGAACTTTTGGAAAGTAAGCCAGAAGTACTTTTTGTGCCAGTAAAAGCTTTGTTAGAAAAATTTCCTAATGAAAAGTTTTTCAAGAAAAATACTTTAACTTTGAAAAAAGGCGAAGATATTAATTTAAAAGAGTTTCTTCAAAGTCTTGTAAACCTCGGTTATAAAAGAGAAACTATGGTTACTGATATTGGCGAATTTTCTGTGCGTGGAGATATTATTGATATTTTTACTTTAGAAGAAAACCCTGTGAGAATTGAGCTTTGGGGTGATGAAATCGTAGATATTAGATATTTTAACAACGAAACTCAAAAATCAATTTCAAAGGTTGAAAAAGTTTCTATCAAGCCTTGTTACAAGTTTATTACTGACGATTACGAAGAAGGTATTGAGGTTTATCAGTCTGAATATAATTCTGAATTAGTTAGTATTCTTGATTATTTCAAGGATTATACTTTGATTTTTGATGAAGCTTCTGAAATTTATTCAAGATATAAACTTTTAGATGAAAACTTTGAAAAACAATATGCAGAGAACGTAAAAACGGAAATTACAAAACCTCTAAAAGATAAGAACCATATACCTTTTGAAGATTTTATTAAAAGCATTGCAGGCTTTGTCAAAATTGGATTTAACAATTTTATTGAAACAATTGATGACAACTTGATTGAGTTTGATGCCTCTACAATGCGCAATTTTAACGCAAATATGAATGAAGTTGTTTCTTATCTTAAATCAAAAAATGGTTATGAAATAGTTATTGCGACTGATTATGAAAAACGTGTTGAAGAAGTTTTAAAAGAAAACGAAATTTTTGATGTTGAGTTTATTCCAAACATTACTTCACAAGGTTGTGAAATTGATGATTTAAAATTAGTAGTTTTGACTGATAGAGAATTGTTTAATAAACGCTCAAAAGAAATTACTGCAAGTAAAAAATCATATTATAAAGAAAAGCCTGAATATATTGAAAGTATTAATGATATTAAAGAAGGCGAATATGTTGTTCATACAATTCACGGTGTCGGTATTTATAAGGGTTTAAGCCAACAAAAGATTGATAATGCTTACAAAGATTATCTTACAATTGAGTACGCAAATTCTGATAAATTACACATTCCTGCTGAACAAATTAACTTGCTTTGCAGATATAGAGGTTCTGGTGCAGTTAAACCAAAATTATCTAGAATGGGTGGTTCCGACTGGGAAAACACTAAAGCAAAAGTTAAAAAAGAAGTTGAATATATTGCTTATGATTTGCTTGAATTGTATGCTAAAAGAAAACTTAAAGAAGGTATCAAGTTTGATGAAGATTCTTCTTTACAGGTTGAAATGGAAGATGCTTTTGAATACACAGAAACTCCTGACCAAATGCGTGCAATCGAAGAGGTTAAACACGATATGGAATCAGAAAATCCTATGGATAGACTGATTTGTGGTGATGTTGGTTTTGGTAAAACTGAGGTTGCAATGAGAGCTTTGTTTAAGGCTGTTCTATCAGGTTATCAAACAGCTGTGATTGTTCCTACGACTATTCTTGCACTTCAACATTATCAGACTATTTCAGAACGTTTTAAACCTTTTGGGATTAACGTTGAATTGTTATCAAGATTTAGGACTGCAAAAGAACAAAAAGAAACTTTGAAAAATCTTGCGCTAGGTAGTTGCGATGTCGTTGTTGCAACTCACAAATTGTTGCAAGATAAGGTTATGTTTAAAAATTTAGGTCTTCTTGTAATTGACGAAGAACATAGATTTGGTGTTAGACATAAAGAAAAACTTAAAAAACTAAAGGAAAATATTGATATTCTTACAATGTCAGCAACACCAATTCCTAGAACTCTTTATATGTCTTTGTCTGGCATAAAAGATATGTCTGTAATCAATACTCCGCCTAAAAATAGACTTCCTATCAAAACTTTTGTTGGAGAATTGAATGAAACCTCTTTGAAAAATGCTATAACTCACGAACTTGATAGAGAAGGACAAGTTTTCTATCTTTACAATAGAGTTGAAACTATCGAAGAATATAAACTTCATCTTCAAAAACTTTTACCAAATGCCCGTATCGTTGTAGGGCACGGACAAATGGACGAAAAACAATTAGAACAAGTTATGGTTGATTTTGCAAACAGAGAATACGATATTTTGCTATCAACAACAATCATTGAGTCTGGTTTAGATATTCCAAATGCTAATACTATGATTATTCACGATGCTGATAAGTTCGGATTGGCTCAGCTTTACCAACTTCGTGGACGTGTTGGTAGAAGTGAAAAACAAGCGTTTTGTTTCTGTTTCTACAAACCAGACAAATCCCTTACTAAAGATGCAAGAGATAGATTGAGGGCTATAAAAGAATTTACGACTCTTGGTAGCGGTTATCAAATTGCCTTGCGTGATATAGAAATTAGAGGGGTTGGAAATATTCTTGGTACAAAACAACATGGACACATGGTAAATGTTGGTTTTGATACTTATTGTGATTTGTTAGATGAAGCGGTGAAAGAGTTACAAGGTAATGCAACTCCTCGTAAAATTCCTACAATTGTTGATTTGAGTGTAACAGCATTTATTCCTGATGAATGGGTTGGTTCTAAAGAGCAAAAAATGATTGAATATAAACGACTTTCTGATGTTAAAAACTTAACTGAATTAGAATACATAACAGAAGAATGGCAAGATAGATTTTCTAAAGCTCCAGAAAGTGTCTTGAATTTGATTAAACTAATCAAATTGAGACTTGCTGCAACTGATATTAACATCTCTGTAATTCGTGAAACAGAAGATAATATTAGAATTTACACTCCGTTCACTCAACCAGAATGGAAGATTATTTATTCTAAAATACCTTCTGAGCTTACAAAGAATATTAAATTTATTCAAGCTCCTAAATCGACTGAAAACGCTAATTCTATTTTACTTTTCAATAATCGTTATATGAACTTTAATGAACAATTTAACATTCTTGAAGATTTGTTCTATAATATCAATAAAGTTAGTTACGAGTATCACAAATAATAATGAGGTAATATTATGAATACAAAGAAAATGCTTATAACTCTTATTGCATTCATGTTTATTTTGACTGGTTGTTCTTTCAACAAAAACAAAGATGCAATTGTAGAAGTTAATGATAAAGTTATCACTAAAGCAGAATTTGAAAAATCATTTAACGACGAAATTAACAATCCTATCTTCAAACAACTTGGTTTGAACGTAAAATCTAAAAATAGCTTTATGTATTTATTAATTAAAGGTAGAGTTATTAATAATTTGATTGTTAAATCTCTCGTAAATCAAGAAATCGAAAAAAGAAACATCAAAGTTTCAAGCAAAGATGTTGATAAAGCTATCAAAGATAAAATTGAACAAGTTGGTTCTAAAGAAAAATTCAACGAAATTCTTAAACAAAATGGTATAACTCAAGCAGAATACAAAAAAGAATTAACTGAAGAATTAAAATTAGAAAAACTTGTTGGAATGATTAAAACTGTAAAAGTTACAGAAGAAGATGCAAGAAAATATTACAAGGCTAACGAAAGTAGCTTTAAATATCCAGAAAAAGTTCGTGCATCTCACATCTTAATCGCAGCTGATCCATATCAAATTAGAGAAAATATTAAAGCTAAGCATAAAGATATGACAGAAGCTGACTTAGATAAAGCTGTTGCAGAAGAAATGCAAGCAAAATTCAAAGATGCAGAAAAAGTTTTAGCACAAGTTAAAAAAGACCCAACTGCATTCAAGAAAATTGCAAGAGACGTATCTGATGATAAAGAATCAGCAAAACAAGGTGGCGATTTAGGTTTCTTTGCAAGTCAAGAAATGGTTGAGCCATTCTCAAAAGCTGCATTTAGTATGAAACCAAATACAATCAGTGATAACTTAGTAAAAACACAATACGGCTATCATATCATTATGGTTACTGATAGAATGGCAGCTGGTAAAGATTCTTTTGATAATGTAAAACAAGAAATTATGATGAAACTTGAACAAGATAAAAAAGTTGAAGTATTTGAAAACTTTATTGAAGAAACAAAGAAAAATGCCAAAATTGAATACTTAGACGATAGCTATAATCCAGAAAAATTAACAAAATCATTGCAAGAACAAGCAACATCAAATCCTACAGCAAATGAAGAAGTTAATGGCGCAAGCCACTCAGCTACTCCAGCACCTGAGGATACAAAAGATAAAAACGCTAAGAAATAAAAACTTAGAATATAATAAAAAAGAGGCGAAATTGATTTCATCAATTTCGCCTCTTTTAAAATAAATAAAGTAGCTCATAAGCCGTGTTCTGTTTAAAGGTAATCATCTGTCTAGTAATTTGATTACTCAAATTCTCGAGCGATATGTCTGAAGTTGGCGGACAGCCTTTATAGCCTTCAATCTTATCTTGCATTCGACTTGGGGTTGCCTAGCCAATAACTTTCGTTATTGCTGGTGAAGCTCTTAACTCACCGTTGCACCATCGCCTGTGATTTATTCAATCCATTGGCAGTCTACATTTCTGTGGTCCTAATCCACCGGCTCGCACCGTCCGGAGTTTCTCCGGAAGCCTGTCCTTGAATGCACGGACTTTCCTCAAAAGTGTTCTTGCGAATACTCTCGCGATTACCCGACTACTTTATTGATTTTATTTTAGCACAAATTGGAAGTGGTGAGTAGTGAGTTGGTTATTACTATTTGATTTTATTTGCTAAAGTTAATGAAACTAGTAGGTCGGCTTTACTAAGCCGACACAACGCTTATGCGTTACTTGTGATAAGTCTCATTCTTTAAAATCTTAAATGCACGGTAAATTTGTTCTAACAAAAATAATCTTGCGTAGGTGTGTAAAAAAGTCATTTTTGAAAAACTTAATTTGTAATTTGCTCGGGCTTTAACGTTTTTACCTATGCCATAAGATGAACCTATTACAAACGCTACCTCGTTTACTCCTGTGTTGCATAAATCGTTTATTTTTACAGCAAATTCTTCTGAACTTATTTGTTTACCTTCTATTTCAAGCGTGATTAAATATGTGTCATTGTTTATAATTGATAATATTTTTTCGCCTTCTTGTGTTAAAGCGTTTTCTATTAGATTTTCGTCTTTTATTTCAACAGGATTAACTTCAATAATTTCAATAGGGATATAAGGTCTTAGACGCTTTAATAGTTCGTCTATACCTTCTTTTATAAACTTTTCTTTAATTTTTCCTAATGCTATTATTTTAATTTTCATTTGTTATGTATAAAGATTGAGATGGGAACGCAAAGTCGATGCCTTCTGCTCTGTATCTTTTTAAAATTTCCATTATGATATTTTGTCTAATTCTTCTTAAAGAGTTCAATGCGCCAGTTGTTACGTATGCTTGCATATGAATATCAATTGAACTTGAATTTAGTTTTTCTAAATAAATAAGTTCGTCGTTTGTTTCAACTTCTGGATTTTCTCTTAAAATGTCTTTTAATATTTCAATTGCACGTTCAACTTTTTCAGTTGGTGTGTCATAAGTTACTCCGATAATTTCATCTATTCTGCGACTTTTGATTGCAGATATATTTACTGTTGTTGAATTTGCAACGACATTGTTTGGCATTGTGATTATAGAATTATCAAGAGTTTTTATTTTTGTTGAACGTAAGCTGATATCAACAACTGTACCTTCAATATCGTTAATTACTATGTAATCGCCAAGGTCAAAAACTTTGTCATAAAGAATTGCTACTGAACCAAAGATGTTTGCGATAGATTCTTTAGCGGCAAAGCTGACAGCCATACCCATAATACCAAAACCAGCTACTAGAGATGTCATTGAGTATCCGTGAGCTTGCATTACTGATGCGATGATTACAAATAAGATTAATGATTTTGCAACCTTGTTTATTATTGGGCAAAAACTCAATAAACGTGCGCTATTTTCGTGTCGCTTTTTGATATTTTCTCTAAGTTTTTTATCAACAAAATCAACTACTTTCATTGAAATGTAGATGACTGAAATGATTAAAACGATTTCAATAAATGTCTCAATATGTTCTTTAAAAAAATCCATACTTACCTCGGCTTGTGTCTCTGTATTAAAATGCTAAAACAGAAATGAATGGGTGTCAAATATTCGTTAATTCGTGTTAAAATTACGATATGGATTTGTATTTGATTGATATAAATAAATTTTATGAAGATGATAAACCTAAAATGAGCAAGCTTCAACATAGGGTTGGGCGTAGCGTTTTGAATTATCTCTTAAAAAATAATTATGATATTGAACCAAATATTATAGAGGTCAATGGTAAACCTTTTGTTGAGGACAACCCTATTTATTTTAATATAAGTCATTCTAACAAACTCGTTGGTATTGTGTTTGATACTTCGCTTGTTGGGTTGGATATTGAGTTTAAGAAAAAAAGAAACTATAAATCTGTTTTGAAACATTTTGGTGTAAATGAAGATGTCTCAGAATGTGAGTTTTTCCAAATGTGGACAGTTTATGAGGCAGAATATAAATCTGCTATAAATAAACTTTTGAAAAGTTTTGAATACGAAAATTATATGATGACTATTTCTTATGAAAAAGAAAATGACTTAAATTTGTTTAATATAGAAATAGTTAATGATGATATCGAAAACCCCGAAATACAAATCTTTAATATAGAAAAAGAAAATATTAAATTTTTAGATAATTTAGGTATGAAAATATAATTTGTTAAAATCTTGATTTTAAATTGTTTTTAGTGTTAAATATGTATATAAACTGAATAAATAAGCGGAAGTAACTCAATTGGTAGAGTCCCTGCCTTCCAAGCAGGTTGTTGCGGGTCCGAGTCCCGTCTTCCGCTTTTTTATTTTTTTATTCTGTTTTTAATTTTATACACCTTTTGGTCTATACAAAAATTCAACCCTAGGGTTGATGTCTATTTCCTCAAAAGAATATACACTAGATGAGTAATCGTTGAAGAGAATTATTTTAGTGGGGTAAATAAATTGAAAAAGTTAGTATTATTATTTTGTATAATATGTTTTTCAAATATATGTGTTCAAGCAGCAACTGATAACGTGTTGCAATCTATTCAAATAGATACATTCAAGGATACTTATAATATCGTTTTAAAATCTGATGAAAAACCAGAAGCAAAAAGAGTTATCACAGATGATAATAAAATGATGTTAACTTTAAAAGGTGTTCGTGTATCTCAAGAATTAAACACAATTTATAATGCGACAAATATTGATAGCGTTACTGTTGAGCCAGCTGGTAATGATACAGTTAACGTTTCTTTCCAAGCTCAAAACATCAGCCACGCAAACTTGGTATTTGATACATTAGATACTCCATTAGGTGTTATGAGAGCAAAAGAAGCTCAAGCTCAAAAAGCTCAACAACAACCTAAAAAACATAAAAAGAAAATTGTGTTGAGCCACCCTGTAAGAGATTATAGACCAGTTTTCGATGAAGAAGATGAAGAAGGTATGTCTTTAGACTCTTTAATGTCAAGTGAATATGCAAATTCTTTTATCTCTGTATTTAAAGAAGACGGTGTTACAAACACAATCACAATTCTTTTAATCGGCTTGATTATTCTTTGCACAGTAAGATTATTCAAGAAAAATAATAAAGAAGACAATATGCAAGTTGGTTTAAGCCAAAGCTTGAGAGATAGAGAAATGGGCTTAATGCAAGATATGATGGCAGGTCAACAACAATACCAAGCTCAACAACAAATGCAACAAATGCCACAACAAGCACCAAGCATTAGACCAGAAATGACTTATGGTATTAGAAGTTATCAAAATGCTGTTAAGACACCATATCAACAAAGCATTAAATCACCTTATATGACTTCAGAAATTAGATTTAATAATTCATCTTTACAACAAAAGATGCAAGAAATTAGAAATAATGTTCAACAACAACAAACAACAAGACCAAATTTACAAGAAAAAGCTCCAGCATCTGTTGCATCAACACCATTGAGAGCAAACAGAACAGCACAAGCTGGAATGCAACAAAGACCAGTTTCAAGTAGTTCAAGAATGTCAGCTCCACAACAAAGAGTAACAAACATGGATTCAATGAAATTCCTAGATTCAATGGCAAAAATTTACGAAAAGAATGGTCGCTCAGACTTAGCACAAGGTCTAAAATCTAAAATGAATAGAGTTTAACTTGTGACTATAAACTAACTAATGGGATTATGGATTTTAAGGAGTGGTAAAAACCACTCTTTTTTTTGACAAAGCGAACAGCTGAGCTAGAGCGAAGCTTGTGAGCCTT
>ERZ808278.599-NODE-599-length-21781-cov-4.468655_pt1 | contig 21781 bp, 16 predicted proteins | sample MGYA00521239_ERZ808278 | MGnify/ENA primary metagenome ERZ808278 (study PRJEB31516, sample SAMN03275600) | gut metagenome | biome: mammalia-associated habitat; material: feces | host: Papio cynocephalus | place: Kenya | collected 2012-07-17 ... | reverse complement strand
ATTTTATGGACTTATAGCTATTGTAATGATTTTCTTTAATCGGTTGATTGTTAATATTGTATCTAGTCTAATGGGGTTTTATTTATTAGCTTTGAACTATAAAGGAAACATAAAGAACAGGTTGATGGCTGTATTTTCAATCTATGTAACCATAGCTTGTACTGAGATAATTAGTGCTGTGTTTTGTGGATACTTAAAATTTGATGACTTTTACGGTAAAATTGAGTTTTCATCTATTGCAGCAATGGTTGCATGTCGTATATTAGCATTTATAATTGTATTGGTTTTTGAAAACTATAAGCATATTAAGCAAGGAGTAGATATTCCTGTCAGCAACTGGATGGCATTAGTATTCATACCACTTGGAACGTTTTACATTATCATGAGTGTGCTGCTTCTTGGAGCAGAAAAACCAGCTATGGTGACAGTATGTGTCTTTGTTTTACTAGGGATAAATATTATTACATTTTTCTTGTATGATACAATGAATAAGTACTATGAAGATAAACTGCAGAGAATGATGTTAAAACAACAGAATGAAAGCTATCTAAAACAGATGGAGGTAATGAATAGTTCTCATGAAAATGTTCGTTCTGTGCGGCATGATATTAAAAATCACTTAGTTGCAATTGAAACTTATGTGAAAAGGAATGAGAAAGAGGAAGCAATTGATTATATACATAAAATAATAGATGCGTCTTATGGTGATAAAAGCATTATATCAACAGGTAATATTGAAATTGACAGTATATTGAATTACAAGATGGAACAAGCAAAGTCTAAAAGTATTGAATTCGAAAAAGATATCAAAATTCCAACAGAACTAAATATTGAAGGACTCGATATTGTGGGAATTCTAGGTAATCTTATAGATAATGCAATTAATGCAAATATGAAAATAGAGGAGGGTAGAAAAATTTTCTTGGGCCTAAAGTACAGCCGAAATTTGTTCTTTATAACAGTATGGAATACATTCAACGGCAAAGTGCTTTACATGGATAATAAGATAGCAACAACACATAAAGACAAGGAACATCATGGTATCGGATTAAATAATGTACATTCAATTGTACAGAAATATGATGGTACAATGAATATTACACATGAAGATAAAATTTTTAAAGTAGAAATCATGTTATATCTGAAATAGTTGTGTAAGAAATTGAGAGTTAGTTTGCTCATGAAACAAGGGTTTAGTACTCTGAGGAGGTAATGTCTATGAAGAATTCAATGAAAATGTTATCAATGGGGATTGGAAAATTGGGTTATCAAGTAACAAAAGCAAATGTAAACTCAGCTTGTTGTTCGCTTTTGCATCAAGAAAAACTACCAAAGAAAGCAGATAAGCTTCGTAAATTTTGATGTAGGTAAAAAATACTAGAATGAAAAGAAAAAATCCAGCTCTTAATTTAAGGCTTTAAATTAAGGTTGGATTTTTTTTGCATTTCTGATATGATTTTAATAGTAAAAATATATGGAGGATTACTATGGTAACAGTTAGAGGAATAGAAATTGGAACTGGAAAACCTAAAATTTGTGTTCCTATTACGGGTAGAACGTTAGAAGAAATTTTTGAGCAGGCAAAAGAGATTGCACCACTTTTGGTAGAAGTTGTAGAATGGAGAGTGGACTACACAGGATTTGCTCATGATAAGAATACTATATTACTAGTATTGGAAGGGTTACGTAAGCAGTTACAGAATAAAATACTGTTGTTTACATTCCGTACTCAAAAGGAAGGTGGAGAACAGGAGCTAAGCGACAAAGAGTATTTTGAATTAAATAAATTCGCAGCAGAAACAAAACTGGTAGATTTAATCGATCTTGAGTTATTTTCAAGTGATGATAAGATAGATTTTTATGTGAGTGAAATACATAAGTCAGGCTGTAAAGTGATTGTCTCAAATCATGATTTTTTTAAGACCCCAGAGGAAAGTGAGATCGTGAGCCGATTAAGAAGGATGGAACAGGCAGGCGGAGATATTTTAAAAATCGCTGTAATGCCGCAATCTCCACAAGATGTGCTTACATTGCTTAGTGCAACATACAAGGCATCTGAATCATTAGTACAGCCTGTAGTTACAATGTCTATGGCTAAGTTAGGTGCTGTGAGCAGGATAACAGGAGAAGTATTTGGTTCAGCTCTTACATTTGGAACGGTTGGCAAAGCTTCCGCTCCAGGGCAAATTCCGGTAAAACAACTTGCCAAATATTTAGAACTTTTTTCATAAAAACTATGGTACACACCATAGTTTTTTTGTAAGGCTCTTTTCATTCAAATAGTAATATAATATAATGATGGTAGCTTATAATGAGAAAAATAATCATTATTAAATAAGATTATGAAAGAAGGAGAAACAGTGCATTTAGTGAATGGTAAAGTAGGAGCCACTTATATTGTCGAAAATATATCACTAAGGCTTGAAACCAATAGACGTCTGCAAGCATTAGGGCTAACAAAGGGAACTAAGATAACTGTATTAAATAATAAGAAAAGCGGGAGTGTAATTTTCTCTGTACGTGGTTCTAGATTAGCTGTAGGGAAAGAAATTGCTACAGGCTTAGAGGTGAAGGAGGCAGAATAATGAGTGAAGAGCTAAATGTTGGATTTATCGGGAATCCCAATTGTGGGAAAACAACTCTATTTAATGCATACACAGGGGCTAAGCTAAAAGTTGCAAACTGGCCGGGAGTTACAGTTGAAAAAAAAGAAGGAGCAATGAAGTATCACGACCATAAGTTTAAGCTTGTAGATTTACCAGGTATCTATAGTTTGACATCCTATACAATGGAAGAAAGATTATCTCGTGAATACATAATGGGGAATGAAGTAGATGTTATCGTTGATGTTGCAGATGCTTCCGCATTAGAGAGAAATCTTTATTTAACATTGCAATTAATCGAGATGGGCAAACCTGTAATTTTAGCATTAAATATGATGGATATTGTAGAAGAAAGAGGAATGGAAATTGATCTTCATAGGCTTCCAGAAATGTTAGGAATTCCAGTCATTCCAGTTTCTGCAAGAAAAAGAACTGGTTTAGATATTTTAATGCACACAGTTGCACATCATAAATCGAAAACAAAACAGTGTACCTTGGAACATCATCATAGAGGTATGAACCAAAGTGGTTCCTATCGCACTGATACAAGACATGAAGAATATGCAATTGTTTACGATGATGAAATTGAGTCAAAGATAGACGAGCTTACAATCAGACTTGGGAAGAAATTCAAGGAAATTAAGAATAAACGTTGGGTCGCAATTAAGTTATTAGAACAGGATGCAGAAATAATGAAACGCTATCCGATTGATACCCAGGGGATCATAGATAGAAGCTATGAAACAGACATAACCAATCAAAAATATGATTTTATAGAAGAAATTATAGAAGAAGTTCTAGTAAACAAGGCGAAGAAAGCGGCATCTACGGATAAAGTTGATAAAATTCTGACAAATCGTTACTTAGGAGTCCCAATTTTTTTAGCAGTTATGGCAGTGGTATTCTTTATAACATTTGCGGTAGGTGATTACTTAAAAGGTGGATTTGAATGGGCTATTGATATGATCTCTTGTGGAGCAACAAGAGGGCTTACGATGCTACATGCAAGTGACGTTGTAATATCTCTTGTAGTGGATGGAATTATTGCAGGCGTTGGAGGGATTTTAACATTCCTGCCTAATATCTTTATTCTGTTCCTAGCACTTGCATTGCTAGAAGACAGTGGATATATGTCAAGAGTAGCTTACGTAATGGATGGAATTATGGGGAAACTTGGCCTATCAGGCAGAGCATTTATTCCAATGCTTTTAGGATTTGGCTGTACGGTTCCTGCAATTATGGCATCTAGAGCGTTAGAAGATAAAAGAGACCGTTTTCGAACAATTTTAGTAACACCATTTATGTCATGTAGCGCAAGACTTCCAATCTATGTTCTGTTTTCACAGATGTTTTTTGGAAAAAATGCTATGTTAGCAGCATATTCGATGTATGTAATTGGATTAGTCATTGCTATTCTTATAGCACTTATACTTAAAATGGTTGGCAAGCATAAAGCCATCAATCCGCTGTTAATCGAATTACCTGAATACAAAACACCTAATGGCAGAAGTATCTGTATTTATGTATGGGATAAAGTAAAAGATTATTTGACAAAGGCGGGAACGACTATCTTTATTGCATCAATCATTGTATGGTTTATCCTGAATTTTAATCAAAATGGACTTACCACAGATATTTCTAATAGTTTCGGTGCTTCTATTGGAGTATGGCTTGTTCCGATTTTGAGGCCAGCAGGACTTGGTTTATGGCAAGTTGCATTGTCTTTAATATCCGGTATAAGTGCCAAAGAAGTAGTAGTTTCCAGCTTTTGCGTACTGTTCCATATTACAAATATTAATTCAGCAGAAGGAACCCGCGCATTACAGGCAGCTTTGGCGACGCAAGGTTTTACGCAGATTAATGCATATGCAATGATGCTGTTCTGCTTATTATACACACCATGTATCGCTAGTCTTGCAACAATAAAGCGAGAGTTAAAATCTGCGAAATGGACTACATTTGTTGTTGTTTTCCAATTAGTTGTTGCGTGGACAGTGACAACACTATTTTTCCAGATAGCATCAAGAATCTAGGGAAGGTGGAAACTGATATACTCATTTAGAAGAAAAATTGGAGAAAGGTGGAGAGATTTATGGGGAAAGAGCTGATTTTAAATCTAAGACAACGTCAGGAACAATGGGAACATGAGCATCTCAGTCCTTATGCGTCGTTTAGTGATAAGACAAGGGGACGTGATGTTTATGAAGAGCCATGTGATATCCGACCAAGCTATCAGCGGGATAGGGATCGTATTCTACACTGCAAGTCATTTCGAAGATTAAAGCATAAGACACAGGTTTTCTTAGCACCAGAAGGAGATCACTACAGAACCAGACTTACTCACACACTTGAAGTCGCGCAAACTGCTAGAACAATTGCCAGGGCGCTCCGGTTAAATGAGGATCTGGCTGAGGCAATCGCACTTGGCCACGATTTAGGCCACACTCCTTTTGGACACGCAGGGGAGCGTGCTTTAAATGGAATTTGTCCAGATGGATTTGAACATGCAAAACAGAGTTTAAGAGTGGTAGAGGTCATAGAAAAAAATGGCCAGGGATTAAATTTGACTAAGGAAGTAAGGGATGGTATAGTAAACCATCAAACAAAAGGAAAGCCATCAACATTAGAAGGGAAAATTGTAAGAATCTCAGATAAAATAGCTTATGTAAACAGCGACATTGACGATGCAATAAGAGGAAAAATAATAACCGAAGAAGAAATTCCAAAAGAACTTATTGAAATTCTCGGCAATTCAACCAGAAAACGACTGGATGTGTTAATACATGATGTGGTTCATAACAGTGAAGGAAAGAATGAAATTGCTATGTCAAAAGGAATTAGCACGGCAATCGTTGAGCTTCGTGCATTTATGTTTAAAAATGTATATACCAATCCAAAGGCAAAGGGGCAGGAAAAGAAGGCAGAACATTTAGTAGAGCAGTTATACGAATATTACTGTAAACATCCAGAATGTATGCCAGATGAATATCAGGTTTCCATTGCAGAAGGACTCTGCTCAAAGGAACGAGTTGTATGCGATTATGTGGCTGGGATGACGGATCGTTATTCTATTAGTAAATATAAGGAAATTATGATTCCTGATGTATGGAATATTTATTAAAAAAATATTATTTTCTTTTGAATTAAAAAAGGAAAATAGACGCGAGTGTCGAATGATATAAATTAAGGGAGACTTTTTTATTAACTAGGAAAGTTCTCTGCGAGCCCTTCCCTAGTTAATAAAAAAAGTGCCCTAAAAAACAGGGCACAGGATGCACACGAACGGGTAAGGAAGTTAGTTGCTAAAGAACAGCGACACTTAATCCGTTCGGCGCAGCAAAGTGCCTTCTGCCTCAAGATTGAGGGGCAGAGAAGCTGAGAGTGTCGAAGGCACTTTGTTCTTAATATTAGCAGCGTAAGAAGAAGGAGGCACAATGTTTTATCCAGATGAAACCATTGAAGAAGTGAGAGAACGTAGCGATATTGTTGATGTTATTTCTAACTATGTAAAGCTAAAGAGAAGTGGAAGTAACTATGTTGGTTTGTGCCCATTTCATAATGAGAAGACACCTTCTTTTTCCGTTAGCAGGAATAAACAGATGTATTATTGCTTCGGTTGTGGAGCAGGAGGAAACGTATTCACTTTTATAATGGAGTATGAGAACTTTTCTTTTGTAGAGTCTGTAAAATATTTAGCTGAAAGAGCAGGTGTTGACTTGCCAGCGGAAGAATACTCAAGCGTAGTGAAACGTGAAGCCGACTTAAAGACAAAGCTTTATGATGTTTATAAGACAGCAGCCAATTATTATTACTATCAGATGAGAACAGAACAGGGGAAGAAAGCTTACGAGTATTTAAAAAATCGTGAACTGTCAGATGAGACGATAAAACACTTTGGTTTAGGCTATTCCAATGTATATAGTGATGACTTATACCGTTATTTAAAAAGTAAAGGCTACGATGATGAAATTCTTCATAAATCGGGATTATTCACTTATGACGAGAAGAGGGGTACTCATGACAAATTCTGGAACAGGGTTATGTTTCCAATTTTAGATGTACACAATAAAGTAATCGCTTTCGGTGGACGAGTAATGGGAGATGGGATGCCAAAATATTTAAACTCTCCAGAAACACCTATATTTGATAAGAGTCGAAACTTGTTTGGCTTAAATATTGCAAGGCAGTCTCGTACGAGAAAATTGTTATTATGTGAAGGGTATATGGATGTAATTGCTCTTCATCAAGCAGGTTTTAATAATGCTGTGGCATCATTAGGAACTGCATTTACGTCTCAACAGGCAAGTTTGATAAAACGTTATGCAGAAGAAGTATATTTAACCTATGACAGTGATCAGGCAGGAACGAAAGCTGCACTTCGAGCAATACCAATTCTTAAGGAAGCGGGGTTAACTGCTAAGGTAATTAATATGCGACCATATAAAGACCCTGATGAGTTTATTAAAGCATTAGGAAAAGAAGAATACCAAAAGCGAATTGAACAGGCCATGAATAGTTTCCTTTTTGAGATTGATGTATTGGAACGAGAGTTTGATTTTGAAGATCCAGAGCAGAAAACAAAGTTTTTCCAGGAAACAGCTAAAAAACTTTGTACATTTGAAGATGAAATTGAGAGAAATAACTATATTGAAGCAATTGCACGTAAGTACCATATCACTTATGAAGATTTAAGAACTATGGTAAACCGTTATGGGGCAAGCCTTTCTAATATAAATCGGTATAATACAGTAGTAAAAGCAGATCGAGAGAGCTCTAAGCCAAATAAAGAAGTGGATGGAATTAAGCAATCACAGAAGATACTTTTGACTTGGTTAATAGAAGAACCAGAAATTTACGAGAAAATAAAAGATATTATTACAGCAGATGATTTTAAAGAGGAGATGTATCATAAAGCAGCAGAGTTAGTATTCGAACAGTTTAGAGAAAATGGAAAAGTATTACCCGCTGTCATTTTAAATCAGTTCTCAAGTAAAGAGGAACAGAAAGAAATTGCAGCACTTTTTAATACAGGTCTAGTGGGAGAAATTAATCATGCAGAAAAGGAAAAAGCATTCAATGATACAATCCATAAAGTGAAGAAGTTTAGCTTGGATTATGATAGTAGCAGAGCAACCAGCATAGAGCAGTTGCAGGAGATCATAAAGCAGCAGACAAATTTACAGAAATTGCATATTTCTTTATAGGATGGTTAGTATAGATAATAAGACCTACGCGGAGGAAGAAAAGAGGATGAATAATATGGACGATAATATGGCAAAGTTTTCTGAGAAGTTAAAAGAACTGATAGAGATCGCGAAGAGCAAAAAAAATATTTTAGAGTTCCAAGAGATAAATGACCACTTTTCAAACATGACATTAAGTCCAGAAATGATCGAAAAAGTCTATTCATATTTAGAAAATAATGGCATTGACATTTTAAGAATGACGGAAGATAGCGATGATGAAGATATAATTCCGGATTTAGAAGATTTAGATGACGTTGAAGAAGAAGACTTAGAAAATATTGATCTATCCGTTCCAGAGGGGGTCAGTGTTGAAGATCCAGTCCGTATGTATTTAAAAGAAATAGGTAAAGTCCCTCTTCTTAGTGCAGATGAAGAAATAAATCTTGCGCAAAGAATGGAACAGGGGGATGAAGATGCTAAGAAACGCTTAGCGGAAGCAAATCTTCGCCTTGTAGTAAGTATTGCGAAACGGTACGTTGGCCGTGGAATGCTGTTTTTAGATTTAATCCAGGAAGGTAATTTGGGATTAATTAAAGCAGTAGAAAAATTTGATTATCGTAAAGGATATAAGTTTAGTACCTATGCAACATGGTGGATCAGACAGGCTATTACAAGAGCCATTGCAGATCAAGCAAGAACCATTCGTATACCAGTGCATATGGTAGAAACAATTAATAAATTAATTCGTGTTCAGAGACAGTTATTGCAGGAGTTAGGAAGAGAACCTACCCCAGAAGAGGTTTCTGAGAAAATGAATTTATCTGTTGACAGGGTTCGTGAAATTCAAAAGATATCACAGGAACCTGTCTCTTTAGAAACTCCAATAGGAGAAGAGGAAGATAGTCATCTTGGAGATTTTATACAGGATGACAATGTTCCTGTTCCAGCAGAAGCGGCCGCCTTCACTTTGTTGAAAGAGCAGCTTGTAGATGTTTTGGGAACACTTACGGAACGGGAGCAGAAAGTTTTAAGGCTTCGCTTTGGGCTTGATGATGGACGAGCTCGTACATTAGAGGAAGTTGGTAAAGAATTTAATGTAACACGAGAACGTATACGACAGATTGAAGCAAAAGCATTAAGAAAATTAAGACACCCAAGCCGCAGTAGAAAATTAAGAGATTATTTAGACTAGTTAGGAGATATTTATGCAGCTTTCAGAAAGACTATTTGCTATAGCCAATGAAGTACCAGAAGGAGGAGCTATCGCCGATGTAGGATGTGATCATGCGTATACATCAATTTATTTGGCAGAACATAAAAAACCGGCACACGTGATCGCAATGGATGTTAGAACGGGTCCTTTAAGCAAGGCAAAAGAGAATATAAAAGCATGTGGTTTGGAACATGTAATCGAAACTAGATTGTCAGATGGGCTAAGTGCCGTTACAAAAGGTGAGATTGATACCGTTGTAATTTCGGGAATGGGTGGCGCATTAATCCAGAAAATATTAGCAGAAGGTAAAGAAGCTTTAGAATCTGTTGAACACCTAGTGCTACAGCCACAGACTGAAAAAGCAGAACTAAGAAAATATATTCATTCAATTGGCATGAAAATAAACAAGGAAGTAATGTTAATTGATGAAGGAAAATATTATAATATTATAGTGGCGGTTCCAGGTTCTGAAGAACCGTATACAGAAGTAGAATATGAATTTGGAAGGTATCTGCTAGAAGAAAAGAATGAGATTCTTTATAAGTTTTTGCAAAAGGAATCCAAGAAGATGAAGGGAATTTTAGATAATCTTCGGAAATACAGAGAGAAGAACGAACAACGAATTTGCGAACTAAGTGAACAACAGAAGCTGATTGAAAAGGGACTTTATTATTTTTCAGATAAGGAGTAGATTTATATGTCAAAAAGTATAAATGTTACAATAGATGGTATTCCCAAAGAGTATCCAGAAGGGATTTCTCTTTGGGAAATCAGCCGAGATTATCAGAAAGACTGTCAGGATGAAATTATGCTTGCATTTGTTAATTACAAGCTTACAGAACTTAGAAGAACGCTACATAACGATGCCAGTGTTCGTTTTGTGACGGTAAGAGAGGACGCTGGATATAAAACATATACAAGAGGGCTTACTTTGGTTTTGTTAAAAGCCGTATATCAGGAAATTGGTCGTGAAAATATCAATAAAATTTCTGTAGAATATACAATCGGTTCAGGTTTGTATTGTGATTTTGATGGAACTGTTAAGCTGACGGAAGAGAAACTGCTTAATATAGAAAACAAGATGAGAGAATATGTAGAAAAAGATTTACTTTTTGATAAAAAATCTATAGATACAGATGAAGCCATTGGTTTGTTTGAACAGTATAAAATGTACGACAAACAGAAACTATTTCATTACAGAAGAGTATCTAAAGCAAATGTTTATAATTTAGATGGCTTTGAAGATTATTTTTATGGTTACATGCCATACAGTACGGGATGTTTGAAAAATTTTCGCTTATTTTTGTATGATGAAGGCTTCATTATGTTGCTTCCACGTCGAAATGAGCCAGAAAGTTTGCCAGAATTTACAGACCGTCCAAAATTCTTTCAGACGATTAAAGAGTCGAATGAATGGGGAAAAAGTATGGATGTTGATACAATAGGGGCTTTAAATGACGTAATAGCTGCAGGACAGATGAGTGATTTAATTCTAGTTCAAGAATCAATGCAGGAAAAGAAAATTGCGGAGATCGCGGCTAGAATAGCTGAATCAAAAGATAAGAAGTTTGTTATGATTGCTGGACCATCATCTTCAGGAAAGACAACATTTTCCCACAGACTTAGTATACAGCTTAGAACTTTTGGATTAAAACCACATCCAATTGGAATTGATGATTACTTTGTTAATCGAGAAGACACGCCAGTTGATGAAAACGGAAACTTTAATTTTGAATGTTTAGAGGCAATTGACGTGGAACAGTTTAATGAGGACATGACAGCTTTATTAAATGGGGAAAAGGTAGAACTGCCATCGTTCAATTTTAAAACAGGCAAAAGAGAATACAAAGGTAACTTTAAACAGTTAGGTCCAAATGATATTCTTGTAATAGAAGGAATACATGGATTAAATGATAAGTTATCGTATTCATTACCACGAGAGAGTAAATTTAAAATTTATATTAGCGCATTGACATCTTTGAATATTGATGAGCATAATCGAATTCACACAACAGATGAAAGACTTTTAAGACGAATGATTCGCGATGCACGTACTAGGGGAACGTCAGCAAAGGAAACAATCGCTATGTGGAAGTCTGTACGAGACGGTGAGGAAAAGTATATTTTTCCATTCCAAGAAGAAGCAGATGTTATGTTTAATTCGGCAATGATTTATGAACTAGCTGTTTTAAAGCCATATGTTGAACCAATTCTTTTTGGTATTCCAAGAGATTGTCCTGAGTATGTAGAAGCAAAGCGACTCCTAAAATTTATGGATTATGTAATTTGTGTGAGCAGCGAAGAAGTACCACATAATTCAATTCTAAGGGAATTTATAGGTGGAAGCATATTTAATGTATAGGAAACGTAAGAAGCGCACAAAAAAAGAGTTCCTTATTTAAAATTTTAAAATAGGAAACTCTGGTTTTGTGTATTAGGCCAATAAGAGTCTGTTGAGCAGCACTATAAGCCGAGTTCTGTATTAGATGGTTATCTATCTGGTCCTGATGTTGCCACCAGGCTCAAGCGACCTACCCTAAAGCACGACGGGCAGCCGTATTACTTTAAATTCGGTCTTGCTTCGAGTGGGGTTTACATATGCCCTTGCTGTTACCAGTAAGGCGGTGAGCTCTTACCTCGCCTTTCCACCCTTACAGAAGAAAACTTCTGCGGTTTATTTCTGTTGCACTATCCTTGGAGTCGCCTCCACCGGACGTTATCCGGCACCCTGCCCTATGAAGCTCGGACTTTCCTCACCTAAAATCTTTCGATATTAATAGGCGCAACCATCTGTGCTACTCATCAAACGTTAATCATCATAACACGAAATTGCGAAAATGTAAATAATTTATATCTCATAATTTTTGAAAAAATACATATATCTTTTTATGGGGACATGCAACTAATAATGATTTAATATGGTATTTGTTTTTTGAACAAAGGAGGGGGCTTATGAATATGTTAGATTCTACACTTTCATTAAAAGAGATTGAACATACTTTAGCCGAGGCAATTGCCAAAAAAAAAGGTAAGGTAAGAACAATCGGTGATTTACAGTTAACCAGTGAAGACTATAAAATATTGTCATTGCGTTTTAGAGGGTTTCAAAAATACCAAAATAACATTAATATTTATGAACAGTTTAGTCTGAGTTTACTTACATATGGTTCCTATCTTTTTATGACAGAAGAAGAACCACAAGTAATTTCTGAAAAGATTTATAGCTTAGCGAGTAAGATACCACAGCATTTACAGAGAAAAATTTTAGAGGAGTTTGATATTACAATAAAAGAGAATTCATTATCTAACCCAAGCATTCACTTGAAGACAGTATCTCAACTAATTTCACTATTTCTATTTTACTCTCACAATTCGAATTCCATCTACGACAAGTACTTTGCAGAAATTGATGAATGTAGCGATGGAAACTACACAGAAGAATTCTTTGAAAAGGTTGACCAGAAGATATTTGCTAGAGAATATGTTATCTATGATGAGCAAACATGGAATCATGGACTTAATATGCAGCGAGCAGCATTTCTTGATTGTATGAGAAATAATTTAGATGAAGCAGAAATGTTGGAAAAGTATCCTAGATTGTCTTGTCTTTATATTGAAAGCTGTTGTAAATATTGTGAAAATCAAGAAAATCAGGCTAACCTGAAAGTAGTAAAGTGATAGTTATGATATTTCATTCTTGACATGAAAAATATTTATGTATATACTTATCTGTAATTACATATTCAAATAGAAGCAGTGATAAGGAGGAGTACATATTACCGAAAGCAAAGAGAGAAGATGGGTGGTGAAAATCTTCGGGTAGGTGATATTGGAAGTAACCTTTGAGCTTTAAACTGAACAGGGCTACTTAGTAGGTTTTAACGGAGTTTCCAACGTTATATGGATGATAATATGCAGATTACAAAGAGGTAAGATCTTTGCTATATAGATAATATTATTCTGAGAGCAAGAATGAGAATTCTTGAATTTAGGTGGTATCACGGATGTTTATTCGCCCTAAGCACAGTGCTTAGGGCGTTTTTTATTAAGTAGGAAAGTTCTTTGCGAGCCCTTCCCTAGAAGTTAAAAAAGCCCCTAAAAACAGGGGCAAGGGAGTTGAGAGTGTCGAAGACACTTTATTCTATAGAAAAATCGTTAGAAAATATAATTACTAAATTTACATATATATAGAAAGGATGAAAGAGTATGAAGTTTAATGTTGCATTAATTCCTGGTGACGGCATAGGACCAGAAATTGTAAACGAAGCAAGAAAAGTATTAGATGCAGTTGCTAAAAAGTATAATCATGAATTTGATTACACAGAGGTATTAATGGGAGGGGCATCTATTGATGTGCATGGTATTCCTTTAACAGATGAAGCAATTGATACATGTAAAAACAGTGACGCAGTATTAATGGGATCCATTGGTGGAAATACTTCAACATCACCTTGGTATAAGCTGTCCCCAGATAAAAGACCAGAGGCGGGATTATTAAAGATGAGAAAATCCTTAAATCTGTTTGCTAACCTTCGTCCAGCCGTTCTATATGATGAACTGAAAGGTGCGTGTCCTTTAAAAGAAGAAATTATCGGTGATGGATTCGATATGATGATAATGCGTGAATTAACAGGTGGATTGTATTTTGGTGATAGAAGTACAGTGAAAGAAAATGGTGTGATGACAGCACATGATTCTCTTACATATAACGAAAATGAAATCAGACGTATTGCAAAACGTGGATTTGACATTGCCATGAAACGAAGAAAGAAAGTAACAAGTGTTGATAAAGCCAATGTTTTAGATTCATCAAGACTATGGAGAAAAGTAGTGGAAGAGGTAGCTAAGGATTATCCAGAAGTTACTTATGAGCATATGCTTGTAGATAACTGTGCAATGCAGTTAGTAAAAGATCCAAAGCAGTTTGATGTTATATTAACAGAGAATATGTTTGGAGATATTTTATCCGATGAGGCAAGTATGGTTACCGGATCTATCGGTATGTTAGCTTCTGCAAGTTTAAATGATACAAAGTTTGGTTTATATGAGCCAAGTCATGGGTCTGCTCCAGATATTGCAGGGAAAGGGATAGCAAATCCTTTGGCAACCGTATTATCAGCGGCCATGATGCTTCGTTATTCTTTTGATTTAGACAAAGAAGCAGATGAGATTGAAAATGCAGTAAAAGAGGTATTAAAAGCTGGATACCGTACTGGTGATATTATGCAGGAAGGCAAGACACTTGTTGGTACTGTAGAGATGGGTGACATTTTAGTTAAAAATATTTTAGGTGAATAGAAAAGAGGATAATTATGAAAAGTGATGCAGTAAAATGTGGAATGCAACAGGCACCACACAGATCATTATTTAATGCACTAGGATTAACAAAGGAAGAAATGGATAAACCATTAATTGGTATTGTCAGTTCTTACAATGAAATTGTTCCAGGTCACATGAATCTTGATAAAATTGTAGAGGCAGTAAAATTAGGCGTTGCCATGGCAGGAGGTACACCAAGAATGTTCCCAGCCATTGCAGTATGTGATGGTATTGCAATGGGTCACGTTGGAATGAAATACTCTTTAGTAACAAGAGACTTAATCGCAGATTCTACAGAATGTATGGCAATTGCTCATCAGTTTGATGCTTTGGTTATGATTCCAAACTGCGATAAAAACGTTCCTGGTTTATTAATGGCAGCAGCAAGATTAAACATTCCTACTGTATTTGTCAGTGGTGGTCCAATGTTAGCAGGTCATGTAAAAGGCGAAAGAAGAAGTCTTTCCAGTATGTTTGAAGCAGTAGGTTCTTATGCAGCAGGAAAAATGACAGAAGAAGATGTCTTAGAATTTGAAAACAAAGCTTGCCCAACATGTGGTTCTTGTTCTGGTATGTATACTGCAAACAGCATGAACTGTTTAACGGAAGCAATTGGTATGGGATTACAAGGTAATGGTACAATTCCAGCGGTTTACTCAGAAAGAATAAAACTTGCAAAGCATGCCGGTATGAAAGTAATGGAATTATTAGAAAAGAACATTCGTCCAAGAGATATCATGACAAAAGAAGCATTTATGAATGCATTAACAGTAGATATGGCATTGGGATGTTCTACCAATACAATGCTTCATTTACCAGCAATTGCTCATGAAGCAGGTGTTGATTTAGATATGGATATTGCCAACGAAATCAGTGCAAAGACTCCAAACTTATGTCATTTAGCTCCAGCAGGTTATACATATATGGAGCAGTTAAATGAAGCGGGTGGCGTTTACGCTGTTATGAATGAATTAAGCAAGAAGAATTTATTAAACTTAGACTTAATTACGGCAACTGGAAAGACAGTTGGTGAAAATATTAAAAATGTTGTGAACAAAGATCCGGAAGTGATTCGTCCAATTGATAATCCTTATAGTCAGACAGGTGGAATCGCTGTATTAAAAGGTAACTTAGCTCCTGATTCTGGTGTTGTAAAACGTTCCGCAGTAGTTCCTGAAATGATGGTACATCAAGGTCCAGCTCGTGTATTTGACTGTGAAGAAGATGCGATTGCGGCAATTAAAGGTGGCAAAATCGTTGCAGGTGATGTAGTAGTAATCCGCTATGAAGGTCCAAAAGGCGGCCCTGGTATGAGAGAAATGTTAAATCCTACTTCAGCTATTGCGGGAATGGGATTAGGTTCTTCTGTCGCACTAATCACAGACGGACGTTTCTCAGGAGCATCCAGAGGAGCTTCCATCGGACATATTTCTCCAGAAGCAGCAGTTGGTGGTCCAATTGCTCTAGTAGAAGAGGGAGATATCATTTCAATTGATATACCAAATAACAAACTAGAATTACTTGTATCAGACGAAGAGCTGGCCAAGAGAAAGGCTGCTTGGACCCCAAGAGAACCTAAAGTAACAACTGGTTACTTAGCACGATATGCAAAGATGGTTACATCTGGTAATCGAGGCGCAATTTTAGAGGTTAAATAAGGGATACGAAAAAGACTTATGAAAGAGGTGCAAACATGCAGTTAACAGGATCACAGATTTTAGTAGAATGTTTAAAAGAGCAAGGCGTGGATACCATATTTGGGTATCCAGGCGGCGCGATTTTAAATATTTATGATGAATTATATCGCCACCCTGAGATTAAACATATTTTAACATCACACGAGCAGGGGGCTTCCCACGCGGCAGATGGATATGCGAGATCTACTGGAAAAGTTGGTGTATGTATGGCGACAAGTGGGCCAGGAGCAACCAATCTGGTTACGGGTATTGCAACTGCTTATATGGATAGTGTACCAATGGTAGCAATTACTTGTAACGTAACGAATGCACTTTTAGGAAAAGACAGTTTCCAGGAAGTTGATATTGCAGGGGTAACAATGCCAATTACAAAACATAGTTTTATTATAAAGGACATTGAAAAACTTGCTGATACAGTAAGAAGAGCATTCAATATCGCCCAATCAGGTCGCCCAGGTCCTGTTCTTGTTGATATTACAAAAGATGTTACAGCAGCAAAAACAGAATATGTAAAAGAAGTTCCTGCAATTATCGGAAGAGTTGGTGACACTATTACGGAAAGTGCAGTAGCAGATGCGGTAAAATTGATCAATGAATCAAAGAAACCTATGATTTTTGTTGGCGGTGGTGCGGTTATTGCTAATGCAGGACAGGAATTATTAGAATTCGTAGAAAAGGTCGATGCTCCAGTTACAGATACCTTAATGGGAAAAGGAGCATTTAACGGAAATCACGATTATTATACTGGAATGCTTGGAATGCATGGAACAAAAACAGCGAACCTTAGTGTTACAGAGTGTGATTTACTGATTGTTGTGGGCTCACGTTTCTCAGATCGTGTCATTGGAGATGCAAGCAAGTTTGCTGCTAATGCCAAGATCCTTCAGATTGACGTTGATCCTGCTGAAGTTAACAAAAATATTGTAGTAGATTACAGTATTATCGGAGACATTAAGCTTGTTCTTGACATTTTAAACAAGAAGCTCGAAAAACAAGAACATAGTGATTGGATTGCCCATGTAATGAAAAGAAAAGCAGAGATGCCATTATGTTATAACAAGGATTGCTTAACTGGTCCATACATTGTAGAAAAAATATCAGAGATAACCAATGGAGATGCTATCATTTCGACAGAAGTTGGGCAGCATCAGATGTGGGCAGCTCAATATTATAAATTCAAAAAACCTAGAACATTTATTACATCAGGTGGCTTAGGAACTATGGGATACGGTTTAGGTGCAAGTATTGGTGCCAAGGTTGCCAATCCAGATGTGCCTGTATTTAATATAGCTGGGGATGGATGTTTCCGTATGAATATGAACGAAATTGCAACAGCTACACGATACAATATACCGATTATCGAAGTTATATTTAATAACAGTGTGTTAGGTATGGTAAGGCAGTGGCAAACGTTGTTCTATGGACAGAGATATTCTCATACAATTTTAAATGATAAAGTTGACTATGAAAAATTAGCAGAGGCTATGGGAGCAAAGGCGTATCGTATCACGAAAAAAGAAGAGGTAGAACCTGTTATCAAAGAGGCAATATCACTTGGGGTTCCAGTTGTAATTGATTGTGTAATTGACTGTGATGACAAGGTGTGGCCAATGGTAGCACCAGGTGCCGCAATCGATCAGGTTATGACAGAAGACGACTTTTAAAAGTGCATATGGATAAATAAGGTTGACTAAAAAAAAACATAGACTTATAATAGCATATAATATAGAAAAAAATGCTATTTGTGGAAGATTAAAAGGAGGAACAAAACAGTGGCAAGAGTTTATAACTTTTCAGCAGGTCCGGCAGTGTTACCGGAAGAAGTATTACAAGAAGCAGCAGACGAAATGCTTGATTACCGTGGTACAGGTATGTCTGTAATGGAAATGAGCCATCGTTCAAAGGCTTATGACAATATTATCAAGGAAGCAGAGCAGGATTTAAGAGATTTAATGAAGATCCCTGATAATTACAAAGTATTATTCTTACAGGGTGGAGCATCACAGCAGTTTGCGATGATTCCAATGAATTTAATGAAGAATAAGGTAGCAGATTACATAGTAACAGGCCAGTGGGCTAAAAAGGCATATCAAGAAGCTAGCAAATACGGTAAGGTAAACAAGATTGCTTCATCAGAAGATAAAACATTTTCCTATATTCCTGACTGTTCCGATCTTCCAATTAGCGAAGACGCAGATTATGTTTATATTTGCGAAAATAACACAATTTACGGTACAAAATATAAGACACTTCCAAACACAAAAGGTAAGACTTTAGTAGCAGACGTATCATCTTGTTTCTTATCAGAACCAGTTGATGTGTCTAAATACGGCATTATTTATGGTGGAGTACAGAAAAATATCGGCCCTGCAGGTGTTGTAATCGTAATTATTCGTGAAGATTTAATCACAGAAGATGTATTACCAGGAACACCAACTATGCTTCAATATAAGATCCATGCAGACGCTCAGTCACTATATAATACACCACCTGCTTATGGCATTTATATCTGTGGTAAAGTATTTAAGTGGCTTAAGAAAATGGGCGGCTTAGAAGAAATGAAGAAACGTAACGAAGAGAAAGCTAAGATTCTTTACGATTTCTTAGATCAGAGTGAGTTATTTAAAGGTACAGTACGTAAAGAAGATCGTTCTTTAATGAATGTTCCATTTGTTACAGGTGATGCAGATTTAGATGCAAAATTTGTAAAAGAAGCAAAAGAAGCTGGTTTCGAGAACCTAAAAGGTCACAGAACAGTCGGTGGTATGCGCGCAAGTATTTACAATGCTATGCCTAAGAAAGGTGTAGAGGCTTTGGTAGAATTCATGAAAAAATTTGAAGCTGAGAATAAATAAGCATGATACGGGAGGAAATTATGGTAAAGGTAAATTGTCTTAATAAAATTTCACCTGTTGGATTAGATTTACTAACAGATAATTATACACAAACAGAAGATTTTGCAGAAGCAAATGCAGTATTAGTTCGTAGTGCGGCAATGCATGATATGGAATTATCCGATAATCTGGTTGCGATTGCACGTGCTGGAGCAGGAGTTAATAATATTCCATTAGACAAATGTGCTGAAAAAGGTATCGTTGTTTTTAACTCACCAGGTGCTAACGCCAACGGTGTAAAAGAATTAGTTATTTGTGCGTTGCTGATGGCTTCTAGAGATATCGTTGGTGGTATCGAATGGGCGAAGGAAAATGAAAGCGAAGCAGATGTAAAGAAAACAATGGAGAAAGCAAAATCTAAATTTGCAGGTAATGAAATTAAAGGTAAAAAGCTTGGTGTTATCGGTTTAGGAGCAATTGGAGTATTAGTTGCTAACGCTGCAAATCGTTTAGGCATGGAAGTTTATGGATGTGATCCATTCTTATCCGTAGGAAATGCCCTTAACTTATCAAGAGATATTCATGTTGTAAAAACAAGAGAAGAAATCTTTAAAGAGTGTGATTACATAACAGTTCATGTGCCTTTGTTAGATGATACAAAGGAAATGATTAATAAAGACACAATTACAATGATGAAAGATGGTGTTGTTATCTTAAATTATGCTAGAGACCTTTTGGTTTCTGAAGCAGATATGGTAGCAGCTGTAGAATCAGGTAAAGTGGCAAAATATATGTGTGACTTTGCAAGTACTGCATTTAAGGGTGTTAAGAATATTATTGCAACACCTCATTTAGGTGCATCTACTGCTGAATCAGAAGATAACTGTGCAATTATGGCTGTTAATGAAGTAATGGATTATATAGAAAATGGTAATATCAAAAATTCCGTTAACTATCCTGCATGTGACGCAGGTGTATGCCAAACAGAAGGACGTATTGCAGTAAATCATAGAAATGTACCAAATATGTTAACACAGTTTACTAAGGTTTTCTCAGAAGAAGGCATTAACATTGAAAACATGGTGAATAAGAGCCGTGGAGAATATGCTTATAGCGTATTTGATATCTGTTCTGCCTCTGGTGCTCATCTTGTAGAACAGTTAGAGAAAATTGACGGAGTGTTAAAAGTAAGAGTTGTAAAATAATTAGGCGTTTATAGTAAAGCAAGTTTGGAACACCTGCGGAATGATTTTATGTTTCGCAGGTGTTTTATTTTATCAATCAAGAGACTATTAATTGAAACAAAAGAAAGAATAGCACTTATACTATTAAATAATTTTTGCATAATAAACGAAATAGCGGTTATTCTATTAGATAATACAGGAGTAAATCTAATGGATTAGGAGCAGCGTAATATGGATAATACTTATAGCAACGAAACGTACTTACAATATATTTTAGCCAATTGTGCTGCACCTGTTTTGGCAAAAAAAAAGCCGGCAGGGCTTATGACAGTCTGGAAACATCATCTGCATAACTTTGATATGAATGAGTATATTCAAACTGGTGCATTAAGTTATCGAAATGATAGTAGTATGGAAATCCTGTTAGAGACAAAACTTTATTATTTGCTTTTTTGTTATCAGGAAGAACGATTAGTCTACGAACTTGAAAATATTAAAAATTCAGATATGTTGTCAGAATATACATCACTTACAAAGATTCAAGATAAAATAGACTTATTAAAGGAAAAAATGCACACGTATTGGGCAATTGGTTCTGATTTTCCACATGAAGTTGGCTTGTTTTTGGGATATCCGGTCTGGGATGTGAAAGGATTCATCGAACATAAAGGTCAGCAATATAAGCTCTGTGGGTACTGGAAAGTATACGACGATGTACCAGGTGCCCTTTGCAAATTTGAAGAATATGATTGGATAAAAAAATGCGCCTTAGAGCGGTTTTATAAAGATTTAAATAGAAATAATCAGAAAATCTAAGAAAAAGGTATCCAGTTCGTTGAAAAAGTGGTAGAATTTATTGATATGAACAAGCAGATAGGAAAGAAGGTTTAATGATGACAAAAATAAATATTATCTCTGGCTTCTTAGGAGCTGGAAAAACAACATTAATCAAAAAGCTTTTAGATGAAGTATATAAAGGACAAAAGGTTGTCTTAATCGAAAATGAATTTGGTGAAATCGGTATTGATGGTGGTTTCTTAAAGGACGCTGGTATCGAGATTACAGAGATGAACTCAGGTTGTATCTGCTGTTCCTTAGTTGGAGATTTTGGAAAATCCCTAAAGGAAGTATTAGAAAAGTTTAAACCAGATCGTATTATTATTGAGCCATCAGGTGTAGGAAAATTATCCGATGTTATCAAAGCAGTAAAAGATGTGCAGAAAGATTTATCACAGGTTGAATTAGACAGTTATGTGACTGTTGCAGATGCAGGAAAATGTAAAATGTATATGAAGAACTTTGGTGAGTTCTTTAATAATCAGATTGAGCATGCATCTACGATTATTCTAAGCAGAACCCAGAATCTTAGTCAGGATAAATTAGAACAAGTTGTAAAACTAATTCGAGGAGTAAATGCAGAAGCTACTATTATCACAACTGCATGGGATTTAATCACAGGTGAGCAAATTGTTGCTGCAATGAAGAAAGAGAATTCTTTGGTAGATGAACTGTTAAAGAAGGAAGCAGAGAGCCATGAACATCATCATCACGACCATGACCATGAATGCTGTGGACATGACCATGATCACGACCATGAATGCTGCGGACACGACCATGACCACGATCATGACCACGAATGTTGCGATCACGATCATGCTCATGATCATAATCATGAATGTTGTGGACATGACCATGATCATCACCATCACCATGCAGACGATGTATTTACAAGCTGGGGTACAGAA
>ERZ808278.598-NODE-598-length-21807-cov-3.733266_pt1 | contig 21807 bp, 16 predicted proteins | sample MGYA00521239_ERZ808278 | MGnify/ENA primary metagenome ERZ808278 (study PRJEB31516, sample SAMN03275600) | gut metagenome | biome: mammalia-associated habitat; material: feces | host: Papio cynocephalus | place: Kenya | collected 2012-07-17 ... | reverse complement strand
GCCGCGCTCATAGAGCTTTCCGTGTGGAATCCTTCAAGGCCTTTGGCCGATTTGTTTTGCGGAACGGGAACGATTCCCGTGGAGGCGGCTTTAATTGCGGCCAACGTTCCGAGCGGAATGAACAGGGATTTCGATTTTCTTCATTGGAAAAACGTCGACAGAGCGATTTTCGATAAGATAAAAGAGAAAGCCGCAGGGGAAATCGACCTTGGAAAGGAAGTTCGCATAAGCGGATTCGATATTGACGAAAAGCAACTGAAACTTGCAAGAAAACACGCGGAAATTGCCGGCGTTAAGGATAAAATTCATTTTCAAAGAGCAGATATGCGCGATTTTTCGTCGCGTTTTTCCCACGGGGTTATAATTTCAAATCCCCCTTACGGCGAAAGGCTTTCCGAGAGAAGGGAGATAGAGAAGCTTTATAAGGATTTCGGAAAGGTGGTTAAAAGCCTTGACGAATGGTGTTGCTACACCCTCACTTCCGTGGACGATTTCGAGCGGTTGTTCGGGAGAAAAGCCGATAAAAAGCGCAAAATTTACAACGGGAAACTCGAATGTAATTATTACGCGATGCTGGCCGCTCCGCCGAAAAATCGAAACGAACGATAAACGAACGGGAATAATATTCGCGCGAGAGCGCGAGAAAATAAAACAAAACGAAAAAAGGAGAAACTATGTTAAAAGGAATTTCAAAAATCGTAAGCCCCGAACTTGTCAAGGTTCTTTGCGAAATGGGGCACGGCGACGAAATCGTTATCGCGGACGGGAATTTCCCGAGCGAGAATTTCGGGCAGAGAGTTATCCGCGCGGACGGAATAAGCGGTACGGCGATGCTGGACGCCTGCCTTCAACTCATTCCGCTCGACACTTATTCCGACCCGAACTTTATCCTGATGCAGCTTATGGATTGCGATAAAGGCAAAATAAACCCGGTTATCTGGGAGGAATATAAGGCCGTTGCCGAAAAACACGACGCGAACGTGCGCGTGGGCAACATCGACCGTTTCGAGTTTTATAAGCGCGCGCAAAAGGCTTACGCCGTGATTGCGACGGGCGAAGCGGCGGTTTACGCCAACGTAATCCTTAAAAAAGGAGTTATTTAATCTTTAAAAACCGAGCCGCGCCTGCGTGAAAACGCAGGCGCGGCTCTTTATTTTTTCCGCAAGGCGTTATTAACCTTTCGATGGGCTGTAAGGCCTACGCCGAGCTGCCGGTCTACGTCGGCTTATGCCGACCAAAAATAAACGGCCGATAAATAACCGTAAACGACAGTTAAACGGTTGTTAAATGAGATAAATATCCGAAAAAAGTAAAATTAACGCAAAAAAACGCTTGCTATTTTTTTCGGTATATGATAAAATATCAAAGACTTCGGGCGGTCCGCTGGCTTAAACGGCTATGAACGTCGCGTAATAATGGAGGTAAAAGTCATGACGATTATTGAACAAATCGAGAAAGAGAACCTTAAAGACGAAGTTCCCGCATTCGCCGTTGGCGACACTGTCAGAGTTTCCGTTAAGGTTATCGAAGGCGCAAAGGAGAGAATCCAGAATTACGAAGGTATCGTTATCGCCAAAAAGAACGGCGGAATCAGAGAAACCTTCACCGTCAGAAGAATTTCTTACGGTATCGGCGTTGAAAGAACGTTCCCCGTTCATTCTCCCAAAATTGCCGGAATCACGGTTGTTAAGAGAGGTAAGGTAAGAAGAGCGAAACTTTATTATCTTCGTAATCTCACCGGTAAGGCTGCGAAAGTTGAAGAAATCCTTTAATTTCCGATTGCAAAGCGTAACGGCTTATCGCGAAAGCGCATAACAACCAAAACGCTTAAATCATCATCACGAAAAGAAAGTTCGGTTTTCCGAGCTTTTTTTTTGCGCTTTTTTCGTCGTTCCGTCGAATTTTTTTGCGTTTTTCTTTGTGTTTCTTTGGCGTTGTTTCCGTTTTTTGCGCCCTTCGCGGGCGATTGAAAAAAACAATCGCCCGCGGAGGGCGTTTATAAAAGAGAAACGAAGCGTTTGTAAAAGATGGAAAAGTCGCGTATTAAGGGGGATTTCGGTACGCATAAAAGGGGAAATTCGGCGAAAAAACGCTTTTCATTATATATATATTATGAAAAGTGAAAGAAAATCCGAAAAAACGATTTACAAACCCCGAAATAAGTTGTATAGTAATTGTGTGTTTGGCGCGGAGTGCCGAAAACGGGGACGGTTTTAAAGGAAACGCTTATTATAAGGAAAAGCTTATGAAAACTAACAAATCATTATTTTATATCACGCTTATCGCGCTCGCGCTTTTCTACGCTCTTACCTGCGGTTTTGCCGCCACGAGCGTAAAAGCTCCGCAAACGGCTTTTTCAACGGTTAAGGTGGAACTTACCGACGGGGGTAAAATTTCTCCGTCGAAATCGAGCAACGTTACGCTCGACGTGGAGAAGGGAACGAAAAAGGTTTACGCTTACGTCGGCGAAATTCGTTCTTCAAAAACCGACGCCGACGGAAATTCTTACGTCAATATAATTTTCGATTTTAAAATGCGCTCGGGCGACGACACTCATTTTTCCGAACGCGTAGGCGACGACGAAAACGGCAGGATTTACGTCAATCACGGCAGCGGCGGATATAAATGGACGCTTATTTACGACGGGGAAAAAGCAAGCAGTTACGATAGAGTTAAAATAAGCACGGTTGACGAAATGGATATTTACGAGGTCGCGTTCGTCGATAAGGACGGAAACGTTCTTCGCGCCGAATATAAATACGGCTCGGATATAGGCTCGGAAACCGGGCACGCGAATATTTGCGACGAAAGCTCGTCGTTCACGGCGTCGAAGTCGAAAGCGAACAATTTTACGGATAAGGAGCTTGAAGAAATTGCCGCGGTTAAAACGGTGATGCGAAATCAGGGGCGTTCGTTCGGGCAAGGAATTTTAAACGCCGAACTCAACGCTTTGTCGGTTGCGGTTTTCGGGCTTAACACCTTCGGTTTGCGTTTCCCGTCGCTTCTTGCGGGCTTTGCCGCGCTTATAGCGGTTTATTTGATTGTTGATTTGCTTTTCGGAAACGCTCGGCTTTCGGTTTTCGCTTTACTCGTATGTTTAACTTGCGGAAGCATTTTCGCGGCGTCGCTCACGGCTTGTAATTCGATTTCGGCCTGCTTTGCCGTTTACGCGTTTTATTTCGCTATGAAATTTTTCGTCGAGGACTATTACGTCGAGGACAGAGAGAGCGCGATAATCCATATCGGGCTTTCGGGATTGTTCTTCGGCTTATCCGTTGCGGCGAACGCTTCGTTGCTCGTTTTGATTTCAGGGCTCGGGGCGATAGTCGGCTATGCGGCGGTAAGGGGTGCAAAAAGATATAAAGAGGACGAAAAAGCGGCTAAGGGACTTGAAAAGGAGGACGTTTACGTTGCTTACCGCGGAAAGAAAATCTTTTATTTCGTTTCCGTCGCTTGCTCGTTCGTCGTTCTTCCGATAATAATATTGCTTGTGTCTTACGCGTTCGTAGGCTCTGCGCTTGCCAAAGCCTATCGAGGCGGATTTATCGGCGGGGCGTTTGCGTTTATAGGCTCGTCGTTCGGATTTGGCGAGAGCGTGATTCCCGTAAAATTGCTTGCGGGTTTCGGCAGCGAAAACCTCGGCGGAGGATACTTCGCGTTTGCGAATTATTTTACTTCGGCTTTGTGTTTGGTTTCGCTCGCGTTCATAATAATCGCGCTCGTTTTAAATAAAAAAGAAAAAATCGGAAACGCGCTCGGCCGTTCCGCAAACAAAACGAAGCTCATTTTAACGGCTTTCGTTTCGGCTTTCGTCGCGCTTACGTTCGGCAAGGGCGATTTTGCAACCGATTTCGCTTTATGTTCGGCGTTTTATTCGCTCGTGGCCGCGCTCGCGCTTCATCTTGCCGTGAGAATTTTCGGCGAAAAAATCAAAACCGTGGCGACGGTTCTCGTGTGCGTGTGCCTTGCGGCTTTTGCGATGAATTACGTCGGTTACGCCGGGATTGCCGTTTCGGAAACGGCGAAGAATGTTCTTTACGGTTGGCAAATTTAAACGAAAGGAAGAAAAAGGGGATTATGTTAGCGAAAACTCGTGGTTACGTTTTAACGGGGCTTGACGGAAGAGAAGTCGACGTCGAAGTCGATACGAATTTAGGGCTTCCGGGGTTTGAAATAGTAGGCCTGCCCGACGCCGCGGTTAAAGAATCGAAGGAAAGAGTTCGTTCCGCAATTAAAAACAGCGGAAGAAAGTTCCCCATTCATAAAATAACGGTAAATTTAGCTCCTGCCGAGCTTAAAAAGGAGGGCGCGGGGCTCGACCTTCCCATAGCCGTGGGAATAATCGCCGCCAACGCGGGGCTTGCCGCAACGAAACTCGACGCGGCAATGATAGGCGAGTTGTCGCTCGACGGAAAAATAAGAGGAGTGAACGGCATTTTGCCGATACTTATCTCCGCGCGCGAAAAAGGCGTTAAGGAGATGATAATTCCCGAAGAAAACGCCGAAGAGGGGAGTTTTATAGACGGAATAACCGTTCTTGCCGCTTCCGATTTGAAGTCGGTCTGCGATTATCTCGAAGGGAAAGCCGAACTTAAAACGGTTGAGAGAAAGGAATACAATCGCGTTTATAAAACCGCGGAATACGACTGCGATTTGAAATACGTTAAAGGTCAGTTCGTCGCAAGGCGGGCTCTGGAAGTTGCCGTAAGCGGCAATCACAATATAATTTTAGAAGGTCCGCCGGGAGCGGGCAAAACTATGCTCGCCAAGTGCATACCGTCCATAATGCCCGATATGAGCTTCCGCGAAGCTCTGGAAACCACGAAAATTCACAGCGTGGCGGGAAAGATGAAAGGCACGGAAGGCATCGTTTACAGGCGGCCGTTTATGAGTCCGCATCACACCGCTTCGAGTATTTCGATAATCGGCGGCGGGCAGTCGGCAAAACCGGGGATTGTAAGCCTCGCGCACAACGGAGTGCTTTTTCTCGACGAAATGCCCGAATATCCCCGTTCGGTTCTGGAAAGTTTGAGGCAACCTCTCGAAGATAGAGTTATAACCGTCACTAGGGTGAAAGCAAATCTCGAATACCCCGCGAGTTTTATGCTGGTGGGCAGTATGAATCCGTGTCCCTGCGGCTATTACGGCTCGAAGGACAGGGAATGTACCTGTTCGCCCACGCAAATCAAAAAATACAGGGAAAAAATTTCCGGTCCGCTTCTTGACAGAATGGATATTCGGATAAACGTCGATAACGTTAAATACGACGAACTCACCGACAAAACCGAGGCCGAAAGTTCGGCGGAAGTCAGGAAAAGGGTGAACAGAACGAGAGCCTTGCAGGCGGAGCGTTTTAAGGACGACGGAATATCTTCAAACGCCGAAATGAGCGAAAAACATCTTAAAAAATACTGCGTTTTATCGCGAGAGTGCGAAGAGATATTAAAATATGCGTTCGAGTCGCTTAAACTTTCCGCAAGGGCGAGAAGCAGAATAATCAAAGTGGCGCGCACGATAGCCGATATGGAACTTTCGGAAAACATCGAGCCGAAGCATTTGCTCGAAGCGATAAGTTACAGAGGTGACGGATTATGACGAAGCTTACGGCAATCGAAAGAGCGATAGTTTTTCTCGATTCTACGGAAGGCCTCGAATATAAATACAAAAAGGCGTTAATCGACGGGTTTAAGGGAGATATTCTCGAAAATCCATCGGGAGTTTGCGAGTTTTTCGCAAACCGCGGCGAGCCGTCAACGGGAAAATCGCTTGCCGAAATGCTGAAAGATAAGGATTACGTCGAAAAGCGCATAGCTTCGGCAATATCCGGCGCGGACGAGGTTATCACGATAAAATCGGAGGGCGAAAAGAGGGATTATTATCCCGACGCTTTGAGAGAAACGCCCGTTCCGCCGCTCGCGCTTTACCTCAAAGGCAATGCGGAATTGCTGAAAGCCGAGCATAAAATTTCGCTCGTCGGTTCGAGAAAGACTTTGCCGCAATATCTTTCCGCAACGGAAAAGCTCGCAAAAGAGCTTGCCGAAAACGGAGCGACCGTCGTGACGGGCATTGCGGACGGAGCGGACAGCGCGGCGATAAAGGGCGCGCTCCCGTCGGGAAGGTTAATATCCGTTCAGGCGAGCGGAGTTTATCCGATTTCGCCGCCGAGCAAACAAAATTTAGCGGACGAAATAGCCCGAAACGGATTGCTTATGAGCGAAAATCCGAGCGGTTATTCGCCGAGGGCGTTTTCTTATCCCGTCAGGAACAGAATAATCGCGGCATTATCCGAGGTTACGTTTATCGCAAGCGGCAACAAAAACAGCGGAGCGAGATACACCGCGGACTACGCAAACGATTACGGCAGGGAAATAGCTTGTTTTCCTTACGGACTCGGAGTCGCTTCCGGCGAGCTTTGCAAAAGCCTCGTTAAAAACGGCGCGGCTATGATTGAGAATGCGGAAGAGGCGGCTTTTCTTATGAGAATGTCTTTCGGCAAAAAAACCGAAATTCAGTTGAACGACGTTGAAAAGTCGGTCTATAAGTCGATTAAATCGGGTATAAACTCAACGGACGCTCTCATCGAAAAGCTCGGTTTGAAGATTTACGACTTGCTTGCCGTCACCGTCTCTCTCGAAATGAAAGGGCTTTTAACCAAGTGTTCGGACGGCAAATACGAGATTACTTAAACGGCAAATACGGAATTACTTAAAAGAAAAACACGGAATTATTTAAAATAAAACGAAAACGTTAATAACGCTAAAAGCGGAGGAAAATATGCAGCTTATTATTGTCGAATCGCCTTCAAAGGCAAAAACCATCGAAAAATACCTCGGCGGAAAGTATAAAGTGGACGCGAGCGGCGGACACGTCAGGGACCTTCCCGAGAAAAGGCTCGGCGTCAACATAGCGAAAAATTACGAGCCGAATTACGTCATCACGGCGGATAAAAAGCCCGTAATTAAAAGGCTTAAAGAAAAGGTTGAAAAAGCCGATAAAGTTTACCTCGCAACCGACCCGGACAGAGAGGGAGAAGCAATCAGCTGGCATCTTCAAGAGGTTCTCGGCTTAAAGGATAAGGCGCAGAGAATCGAATTTAACGAGATAAGCGAAAAAGCCGTTAAAGAGGCGTTGAAAAATCCGAGGGGAATCAACTATAACCTCGTCGATTCGCAGCAGGCAAGAAGAGTTCTCGACAGGCTCGTCGGTTATAAACTCAGCCCGCTTCTTTGCAAGAGAATTCAAAACGGACTTTCGGCAGGGCGCGTACAATCGGTTGCGCTTCGCATAATCGTAGATAAGGAAAGAGAAATCAAGGCTTTCGTTCCCACCGAATACTGGAACGTCACGGCGACGTTGTCGGACGGGCAGCATAAGCCTTTTGCGGCGTATCTTGCGGAGAAAAACGGCAAAAAATTCAAGCCGTCAAACGGCGCGGAGGCCGAGGAAGTGGAAAACGCGATAAAGGCTGCGGGCAACGCTTTCACGGTTAAACAAATCAAAAAGACGGATACGAAGAGCCACGCTCTTCCGCCGTTTACGACCTCCACGATGCAGCAGGACGCTTCGGCAAAACTCAATATGTCGTCGCCGATGTGTATGCAGGTTGCCCAGCATCTTTACGAAGGTATCGAAACCCCCGAAGGGCATCTCGCGCTCGTAACTTATATAAGAACGGATTCGGTGAGAATTTCCGCCGAATCGCAAATCAAAGCGAGAGAATATATCAAAGAAAAATACGGCGACGAGTACGTTCCCGAAAAGCCGAATTTCTATAAATCGAAGAAAAACGCGCAGGACGCGCACGAGGCGATTCGCCCCATAGACTTGTCGCTTACGCCCGAAAAGGTGAAGCCCCTTCTCGACAGAAACCACTATAATCTTTATAAACTTATTTACGAGAGATTCGTGGCTTCGCAAATGAGCGAGGCAAAATATAATTACGTCACGATTGATTCCGCCTGCGGAGATTACACGTTCAGGACGAACGGCAGGACGGTCGTTTTCAAAGGCTACACCGCCGTTTACGACGATTATAAGGCCAACGCCGAAAGCGAAGAAGGCGAAATCGTCAAGGTTATCCCGCCCGTGAAGGAAGGCGACGGACTTACCCTCGACAAGATTGAAAAAGAGCAAAAATTCACGAAGCCGCCGGTGAGATTTACCGACGCAAGCCTCGTAAGAATAATGGAAGAAAAAGGCATCGGCAGACCTTCCACTTACGCAACCATTATTTCCGTTCTTTCAAAGCGTAAATACACCACGAAGGAGAACAAATATATCGTTCCCACGGAAATCGCGTTCAGGATAACCGATATGCTCGTGAAGTATTTCCCCGACGTAATGGACGTTTCGTTCACCGCCGATATGGAAGATAAACTCGACGATATAGAGCAGGGCGGAAGAGATTGGCACAAAATTATCGCCGACTTTTATCCCCCGTTTGCCGAAAAACTTGCGTTTGCGGCGACGGACGGCGACGAGGTTACCGATATTCTTTGCGAAAAGTGCGGCGCGCCGATGATAAGGAAGAACGGCAGATACGGGAAATTCCTTGCCTGCTCCAATTATCCGGAGTGTTCCAACATAAAATCGGAAAAAGAAGAGGTTTCAAACGTCAAATGCGACAAATGCGGCGCAATGATGGTTTATAAAACCGGCAAATACGGTAAGTTTTTGGCTTGCCCCAACTATCCCGAATGTACGAACGTTAAACCCATAGACGAAGAAACGACTACGGAAAAATGCGAGAAGTGCGGCGGAGAAATGGTCGTTAAAAAGGGAAGATTCGGCAAATACCTTCAATGCACGGCGTGCAAGGCGACGAAGAGCCTTGCGGAAAAAGCAGGCGTTTGTCCGCAGTGCGGAAACCCCACTCAAAAGATGACGTCCAAGAGCGGCAAGTCGTTTTACGGCTGCTCGAATTATCCCGAATGTAACTTTATGAGCTGGGATATGCCCACGGGCGAGCATTGTCCGAAATGCGGAAGTTATATCGTGCTTGCAAAGGACGGCAAAACGCGCAAATGTTCCAATAAGGAATGCGATTACACCGACAAGCCGAAAAAGAGCAAAAAAAGCGACGCCAACGAAGAAAAGTAAGCAAAAATGAAAGAAGTTATTAAAGTAATCGGCGGCGGGCTTGCGGGCAGCGAGGCGGCGTATTACCTTGCGAAAAAGGGTTACCGGGTGAAACTTTACGACATAAAGCCGAAGAAGTTTACCCCCGCGCATAAAAGTCCGCTTTACGGCGAGTTGGTTTGTTCCAATTCGCTCAAAAGCAACGACGTTTACGCCAACGCTTGCGGACTTTTAAAGGAAGAAATGCGCATTTTAGGCTCGATGGTTATAGAGTGCGCGGATAAAACGAGCGTTCCGGCAGGCGCGGCTCTTGCCGTGGACAGAGATAAATTTGCCGAGGCGATAACCGAAAAACTGAAATCCTGCGAAAATATCGAGTTTATTTGCGAGGAAACGGAAAAGTTCGATTTAAACGAGAACGTTATCGTCGCCACCGGACCTTTGACGACAGGTAAACTTTGCGATTTTTTGGCCGAAATAACGGGCGACGGATTCTATTTTTACGACGCCGCCGCTCCGATAATTTCCGGCGACTCGATTGATATGAACGAAGCATTCGTTTCGGACAGATACGGCGAAGCGGGCGTTGGCGATTACGTTAATTGCCCGATAGATAAGGAAGGTTATCTCGAATTTTACAGAGAATTGATTTCGGCTAAAAGAGCCGAATTGCACGATTTCGAAGACGTAAAAGTCTTCGAGGGCTGTATGCCCGTTGAGGTTATGGCGGCAAGGGGTGAGGATACTCTTCGCTTCGGGCCTTTGAAGCCCGTGGGGCTTACCGACCCGAGAACGGGCAAACGCGCATACGCTTGTATGCAGCTTCGCAAAGAAGACGAAGAGGGCAGAAGATATAATATCGTCGGTTTTCAGACGAATCTTTTGTTCCCGGAGCAAAAAAGAGTGTTTTCCATTTTCCCCGCGCTTAAAAACGCCGAATTTTTGCGTTACGGAGTGATGCATAAAAACACTTATATCAACTCGCCGAAAAATCTCAACGCCGATTTTTCTATGAAAAAACACCCGAGCGTTTATTTTGCGGGGCAGATTACGGGCGTGGAAGGCTACGTTGAAAGCACTCTCGGCGGACTTATGGCGGCGATAAATATGGACAGGCGACTTTCGGGGAAATCCGAACTTTTGCTGAATTCCGATACGGTTACGGGCGCGCTTTCCTGTTACGTTGCCGCGCCGAACGAGGATTTTCAGCCGATGAACGCCAATTACGGCATACTTTCGCCTCTCCCGCTTTCTTACGGGAAAGTGAAAAAAGCCGATAAAAAAAGACTTTTAAGCGAAAGAGCTATTGAAGAAATAAAGAAAATCAAGGAATTATTATGAGTATTGAATTTAAAGGCACTACGATTTGCGCAGTGAGGAAAAACGGAAAAACCGCAATCGCCGGCGACGGACAGGTCACTATGGGAGAATCGGTCGTATTCAAAAACAGCGCGAAAAAGGTAAGAAGAATTTACAACGGCAAGGTCGTTATAGGCTTTGCGGGCGGCGTTGCGGACGCGTTTTCGCTTTGCGAAAGATTCGAGGCTATGCTCAATAAATATGCCGGCAACCTCGAACGCAGCGCGGTTGAACTCGCCGAACAATGGCGCAGGGACCAAGCGGGGAGAAAACTCGAAGCTATGATGATTTGCGCCGACAAAAACAATTTGCTTATCGTTTCCGGTATGGGCGACGTTATGGAGCCCGACGGCGACGTGTGCGCCATCGGAAGCGGCGGCAATTACGCGCTCGCCGCAGCCAGGGCTCTCGCTTCGGAAACGAATATGGAAGCGGATGAAATTGCGGTTAAGGCCTTGAAAATCGCAAGCGAGATTTGCATTTTCACCAACGATAACATTCGTTGCGAAACGGTGTAAGGAGGAGTAAAATGGATTTAAGCCCGAGAGAGATAGTTAAAGAATTAGATAAGTACATTATCGGTCAGGATAAAGCCAAACGCGCCGTGGCGGTGGCTCTTCGAAACAGATATAGAAGAAGCCGACTTTCGGAGGAACTTCGCGAAGAGATTACGCCGAAAAACATCATTATGAAAGGCCCTACGGGCGTCGGTAAAACGGAAATCGCGAGGAGGCTTGCAAAGCTCGTGAAAGCTCCGTTCATCAAAGTCGAAGCGACGAAATATACCGAGGTGGGTTACGTCGGCAGAGACGTGGAGTCGATGATAAGAGATTTGGTTGAAGCCAGCTACCGTATGGTTAAGGAAGAGCAGGTCGCCGTGGTTTCGAAGAGAGCTTCGGTAACTGCCGAAAAGAAGATTATGGTCGCCCTCACCGAGGCCCTTAAAACCGAACGCGGCGATAAGCCCAAGGAAGAATGGGAAGCGGAAGTTTTGAGAAAACTCCGCGCAGGCGATTACGATAAATTCACGATAGAAATAGACGTTGCCGAAGAGAACAAACCGCTCGAACTTGCCGGAGGAATGGGCGCGGAAATTTCGCTCGGTTCTATTTTCGGCGATATTATGCCGAAAAAACGCAAACGCAGAAAAATCACCGTAAGGGAAGCGATGAATCTTATCGTTGCGGAGGAAAGCGACAAACTCATCGATAACGACGCCGTTAAAACCGAAGCCGTAAGGCGCGCCGAGGAAGAGGGAATAATCTTCATCGACGAGATAGATAAAATCGCAAACGGAGCGAAGTCCAACGGTCAGGACGTTTCGAGAGAGGGCGTTCAGAGAGATATTTTGCCGATAGTAGAAGGCTCTTCCGTCAACACGAAGTACGGAATAGTTAAAACCGACTACATTTTGTTCATTGCGGCAGGCGCGTTCCACGTTTCGGCCGTGGAGGATTTAATTCCGGAATTGCAGGGAAGATTTCCGATAAAGGTCGAGCTCGATTCGCTCACGAAGGAAGATTTCATAAACATTCTCACCATTCCGCAAAACGCGATTACTTCGCAGTATGCGCACCTTCTCGCGGTGGATAACATCGAACTTGAATTCACGCCCGACGCAATCTCGAAAATCGCCGAAATTTCGGCCGAAATCAACGTCACCGGCGAGGACATCGGCGCAAGAAGACTTCACACCGTTATGGAAAATCTTCTTGAAGACATTTCCTTCAATGCGGGCGGAGATATTCCGCTCACGAAGGTCGTCGTGGACGAGAAATACGTTGAAGAGCATTTGTCCGCAGTCATCGCGGGGCAAAGCGTTAAAAAGTATATTTTGTAATTTAAAGAGGTTATCGTATGATAAATATACCAAAGGGAACGAAAGACGTTTTGCCGTCCGAGAGTTATAAATGGCATTACGTTGAAAGAATCGCAAGAGAAACGGCAGACCTATATTGTTTAAACGAGATAAGAACGCCCACTTTCGAGCATACCGAATTGTTTTTGAGGGGCGTGGGCGACACCACGGATATTGTCAACAAGGAAATGTACACCTTCCTCGATAAAGGCGAGAGAAGCATTACCTTAAAACCCGAGGGAACTGCCGGCGTTGCGAGAAGTTTTATCGAAAACGGACTTTTTAACGGAGCTATGCCCCTTAAAATGTACTATATAACCCCCGTTTTTCGTTATGAAAACCCGCAAAAGGGCAGGCTTCGCGAGCATCATCAGTTCGGCGTGGAAGTTTACGGCGGCGCGGGCGCGGATACCGACGCGGAAGTTATCAAGCTTGCTTACACGGTGCTTAAAAAATGCGGACTTTCGGTTAAGCTTTATATCAACAGTATGGGCTGCCCCGATTGCAGGAAGAAATATAACGATGCTTTGAAGGGCTATTTTGCCGATAAACTCGATAAACTTTGCCCCACTTGCCGCGAAAGATACGGCAAAAACCCGCTCCGCATACTCGATTGCAAGGACGAGGGCTGCAAGGCTCTTTGCAAGGACGCGCCGAAGATAATCGATTATCTTTGCGACGATTGCTCCGCGCATTTCAAAAAGCTTCAAGAGCTTTTAACCGATTGTGGCGTCGCTTACGAGATAAATCCGTTTATCGTGAGAGGTTTGGATTATTACACCAAAACCGTGTTTGAATTCGTAACCACCGCGCTCGGCTCGCAAGGTACGGTTTGCGGCGGCGGAAGATACGATAATCTTATTTCGCAGCTCGGCGGAACGCCCACCTGCGGAGTCGGCTTCGGAATGGGTATCGAAAGGCTTTTGATGCTTATGGAAGCCGAAAACGTGATTATTCCCGAAAGGGAGAGCGTCAAGTTTTATATCGCCACGATGGGCGAAAAAGCTTATAAAAAGGCGTTTGAAATCGTTTCCGAACTTCGCGATAAGGGCGTTAAAGCGGAAATCGACCACGCGGGCAGAGGCGTTAAGGCGCAGTTTAAGTATGCGGATAAAATTCACGCGGAAAACGTCGTAACGCTTGGCGACAACGAACTTGAAACGGGCGTTGCGCAAATCAAAAATATGGCGGACGGAAGCCTTAAAGAAATAAAAGTGGCTGAAATTTCGGCATATTTCGGCAAATAATACGCATAATAGTTTCGGGCAGCCGAAAATTACGGGAAGGACGAAACGGCCGTGACGGTTTGCTTTGCGAAAAGGGCAGGGCAAAGCTTCGGGCGTTATCGTCCGACACAGGAGAAGAATTATGGATAAAATATTGAACGTTTTAGACGATGAATTTGAAACCGAAGTTTTAAAATCCGATAAGCCGGTGCTTGTGGATTTTTGGGCGAGCTGGTGTATGCCTTGCAAAATGCAAAGCGAAGTGCTTCACGAAGTATTTCCGAAGCTTGCGGGAAAAGTCAAGGTTGTTAAAGTCAACGTTGACGAGAGCGAAAAAACGGCTATTAAATACGGGATTTCGAGTATTCCCACGCTAATGGTTTTCGTCGGCGGCGAGCTGAAAGAGAAAACCGTGGGTTTAAGCTCCTCGGCAGAGATAAGCGAAATGCTTATAAAATACGTCGGTTAAGTGAATCGATTAAATATCAAAAGTGGGGCTATAAGTCGATTAACGGCATAAAAACTTAATAATCGGATAATAAAATGCCGAGGACGGAAGCGAATTTAACGGCTTTCGTCCTCGGCATATTTCATTTTTAAAGCGTTTATTTTTTCAATCCTAAAATCTCGTCGGCGGAAGCGTCCAAAATTTCGCACAGGTTTGCGAACGTGTCTATTGCCGGAAATTTATCGAGCCTTAAATATTTGCTCACGGTGGAAGGGCTGATTCCGAGTTTTTCGGCAATTTGTTTTTGCGTGAGCGAGCTGGATTTAATTTCTTCGCGCAATCTCTTTTGAATGTCTTTCAACTCTATCATAACTAAATTATAGCACGTTGTGCCTTTTTTGCTTGACAAAAGGCACATTGTGCAATTATAATATAATATGCCTTATATAATTAGTATATCTCATATATAAGGTAAAAATTAAGGAGAGTGAGAAAATGAAAAAAACAATCAGACTAATTCTTTTTACATTGATTTTAAGCCTGCTTTTCGCCGTGGCGTTTGCCTGCGAACCGGGCGATAATTCAAATGCCGGAAACACTTCCGTTGAAAGCGGCGCGCTTAACGAAAGCGACGGGAACGGCAGCGCGAGCGAATCGGAAGAAAATGAAGAAGATGAAGACGACCCGTTTGACGAAATCGAGCGAGAGTCAATCGAAATAACGTTCGAGCCTTCGGACGATAAGTATTTTACTTTTACTGCCGAAAACGGAGCGTGTTGCGCGTATTTAAATGAAGAATATTCCGAAACCGAGAGAGAAACGGGAGAGGCGATGTTTCCGTCGCATATAACCGTGCCGTCAACTCACGAAGGATTGCCGGTTACCACATTTGCGATTCCGAATATCCGCTACGTTACGACCAGCGTAAAAAGTATTGCTTTTCCGAAGTCTATCGAGAACGTTTATTATTTGCGTATGTATTTGCCTAATCTTACGAAAATCTACCTCGAAGAAGGAAGCGAGCATCTTCAATTAAAGCAAGACTGCCTTATAGATAAAAACGGAGTTTTGTTGGCGGCAGGCGCAAGCGCGACTATTCCGAACGACGGTTCGGTGAATGAAATAGGAGAGGCTGCCTTTTTCTGTTGCAGGGGATTAAATGAGGTCAATATTCCGGACGGGGTGAAAAAAATCGGCTCCGGAGCGTTTGCCTGCACGAACTTGAAAAAACTGAATATAGGAAAAGACGTTGAAGAAACTGACGAAAGCGCGTTTTTGTGCGACGCAAAGATTTCGAGGATAACCGTTTCCCCTGAAAACAAAAAGTTTTATAGCGTTAATAACTGCGTTATAAACAAGGATGAAAAAACGCTTATTATCGGTTGCAAAAACAGCAAGATTCCGAGCGACGGAAGCGTGACGACCATAGGGAAAAATGCCTTTCACGGTAGAATCGGTGTGGTCAGATTTAATATTATCGAATGGATAGAAAACGATAAATGCTACGTTCTTCCCAGAGACGGCGAATTTGAACCGGTTGATTTTGAAATTCCCGAAGGCGTGACGACTTTGAATGACGTTTTTACGTCTTGTTCTATCGCTCGGCTAAAATTGCCGAAATCATTGACAATGATTGAACGGAATGCGTTTGACTGGGTGACGAATTTAGAAACGATAGAATTTCACGGAACGAAGAAAGAATGGGAAGAGATAAAAGGAATAAATAACGTTTTTTCTAGTGGTAGTCCGAAAACGAAAATTATTTTTACGGAAGAACCTGCCGAAACGGAAGAATAATAAAAAACGAAAAAATTAAATTAAACGGCGGGCAAGATTTTAAGAAAATCTCGCCCGCCGACTTTTATATTTTTAAAAGCAAACTTTTACGTTTTAAAATGCCGATTTTTACGTCTAAAAAAATACGGCTTTGCATTTGCCGCGGATTGCAGTCTGCGGCCTGCGGTTTGCGACCTGCAACCTGCGGTCTACGGCTTACGGCTTACGGTCTGCGGTTTGCTGCTTACAATCTTGCCGTCTGCGGCTTGCGGCTATTTTTCTGGGAAAAGGTATTTGATAGCCTGATAAACGTGTTTTATCGGGATAAGTTCGATTTTATCGGCGTATTTTTTGAGATTATCGCAGTTTCTCGCAGGCAACAAAACCTTTTTATATCCGAGTTTATATGCGTTTTCCACGCGTTTGTCGGCTTGCGTTACGGGGCGGATTTCACCCGTCAATCCGATTTCTCCGAAGGCGCAAACGTCGCCAGCAACCGATTGATTTTTATAAGAACTCGCCAAGGCAAGCGCAACCGCAAGGTCGCTCGCAGGCTCGGTGAGTTTAATTCCGCCCATAACCGTGACGTAAACGTCGAAAGTGTAAAACGGCATATACGCGCGCTTTTCAAGCACGGCAAGAATAAGCATCGTGCGGTTATAGTCAAGCCCCAAGGGCATTCTCCTCGGCATACCGAAAACGGTTTTCGATAAAAGAGTCTGGATTTCGACGGGCATACAACGATTTCCCGAAACCGACGGAGTTACGACGCTCCCGGGTTCTTTTCCGCGTTCTTCGGAAACGAAAATTCCGTTGTAATCCTTAACGCCGAAAATTCCGTTCTCCCGCATCTCGAAAACGCCCACTTCCTGCGCCGAACCGAACCTGTTCTTCACGGCGCGGAGCAGTTTGTAATTGTCTTGCGGCTGCCCCTCGAAATAGAGAACGGTGTCCATAATATGTTCGAGAACTTTCGGCCCTGCGATTGCGCCTTCTTTCGTGACGTGTCCCACGATGAAAACCGTGGTTTTCGACGATTTTGCAAAACGCATAAGCCTCGACGCGCATTCTTTAACTTGCCCGACCGTTCCCGAAGAACCGTTCAGGTCGCTTAAATAAACCGCCTGAATGGAGTCGACAATCAAAAAATCGTAATTTTCCGCCTCGTCTATAATATTATCGAGGCAGGTTTCGTTCATAAGCATCAGGCTGTCCGAGTTTATCCCGAGGCGGTTGCAACGCATTTTAACCTGCGCCTGACTTTCTTCTGCGGAAGCGTATAAAACCTTGTAATTTTTCGATAACGCCAAGGCGACCTGCGTCATAATGGTCGATTTGCCTATCCCCGGGTCGCCGCCGATTAAAACGAGCGAGGATGGGACTATGCCGCCTCCGAGCACGGTGTTAAGCTCGTCTATTCCCGAGTCAATCCTCGTGAGCTTTTCGTGCTCCACTTCGGAAAGTTTAACGGGTTTGTTATAGGAGGGGCGTTTCGCCTTTCCTTCGACAAGCGGCGTTTCCTCGATTTCTTCGTTAATCGTTCCGAATTTTCCGCAGGACGGACATCTGCCGAGCCACCCCGTCGTTACCGCCCCGCACTCGGAGCATACGTATTTTGAAGTAATTTTTCCCTTAGCCATTTTTTATCCTTTCGGTTAGTCGCAAGCGATTGCGGCAAAATGCAATCGCCTGCGTTTAATTATATTTTTTTCGTAAGGCAATAAGCCTGCGCGGCTATGCCTTCCTCTCTGCCGACTATTCCTATACCTTCGAGAGTGGTGCAGGTTATGCCCACGGCGGACTCGTCCAAGTCCAAAACGCGGGCGAGATTTGCTCTTATTTTATCGACGTATTTTGCGAGCTTCGGCTTTTGCGCTTGAATCACCGCAGACACGTTAATCAACTTATAGCCCGACTTATTGAGAATTTCCATTACGTTTTTTAAAAGAATCAGGCTTGAAATTCCCTCGTATTTTTCGTCGGTATCGGGGAAGTGTCTGCCTATGTCGCCGAGGCTTGCGGAGGAGAGCATTGCGTCCATAATCGCGTGAGTTAAAACGTCGGCGTCGCTGTGGCCGAGCAAACCCTTATCGTGCGGAATTTCCACGCCCCCCAAAATAAGTTTGCGGTTTTGGACGAGAAGATGAAGGTCGAAACCAGTTCCCACGAAGAGGTTTCCGCTTTCCGCAACCGAAAAATCCTCCGGAAAGGTAAGTTTTTTGTTTTTAACGTCTCCGTTTACGATATGGCATTTACCTACGTATTTAGCGTAAAGCCCCGATTCGTCGGTAAATCTTTCGCCCGCTTCGGCAAGCGAAAACGCCTTTTTAATTTCGTCGGTTTTAAAACCTTGCGGGGTTTGCGCGGCGTATTTTCCGCTTCTTGAAGAGGAAACGATAACGTTTTCGCCGTTTTCGCAAACCACGTCGCAAATCGTGTCCGTAACGGGAACGGCGGTTTTTCCCCCGCCGCATTTTTCGGGGGGTTCGGGGCCCCCCCGTATAATACCTTTCCCAACGAAAAGGCCTGCCCCATCGTGAATTAAAACCACGTCGCCGGAAACTGCTTTAAGCCCGTTCAAAACGGACTCGCTTCTTGTTGCCGCTCCCTTTACGAAAACGGCGTTAATCGACTTATAGCGGCACTTTTGCTTAAAAACGTCTGCGTCTGCGTCGGAGCAGACGACTATTATTTCATCGATAACTCCCGACGATGCGAATGCGCAAAGCGTTTTTTCAAAAGGCGTTATTCCGCCGACGTCTTTTAAAAGTTTATTGAAGCCGAAGCCGGCTCTTTCACCCGTGCCTGCGCACGTTATAACGGCACTTACCATAAATTCTCCGAAAATGCTTTATCATTATATAATATAAAACGCACAGCAAAGGTTATTCGTTGATAATTTCGTATAAAGAGGCGGCTTCGTCCTTTTTTACGGTTTCTTTTAAGTTAAGAACGCAAAATTTCAGCGTTCCTTCACCGAAAGCTATTGAAACCTCGTCGCCGACTTTAAGATTATACGCGGGTTTCACCGATTTTCCGTTTACTTCGACTCTCCCGCCGGAGCAGGCGTCGTTTGCCACGCTTCTGCGCTTTAAAATACGCGAAACCTTCAAAAATTTGTCTATTCTCATAAAAACCTCAAAAAAATAACCTTGTTTTTTACTAAATTTGTAATATCCGCGTTAAAATCCTTGACAAGAAAGGCTTTCGGCATTATAATTATGTAATGCTATAATTTCCATAATAGCGTCTTTTTACGCCTTTTTTGAAAAACGCTTCTGGACGCGGACGACGGCAAAAGCTGGAACAAGGATTGTTTTTCTCCGATAAAATCGAGGAAAAACGGGAAATTTCAGTGGCGGAAAATCCGACCGGTCTTTGCTTGACCGAAACGACGGGAAAAAGAAACCTGTCAACCTCGGTCACAGGCGTATTATACACCATTACGGAAATTAAATCAACAAAAAAAGGAGTCAATTTAATGACACGCAATTTACCGTTAGTTAAATTCGGAAACGTTGAGAGGAGAACTTTCGCCAAGATAAAAGAGGTTCAGCCGATGCCTTATCTTATCGAAGTGCAAAGGGACTCTTACGCGAACTTTATCGAAGAGGGTATCAGCGAAGTTTTTGAGGACTTTTCGCCGATAACCGATTATTCCGACCGTTTCGAGCTTTATTTTCTCGACCATTCCCTTTCCGATAAACCGAAGTACGACGAAAAGGAGTGCCGCGACAGAGACGCCACATACGCGGTACCTTTAAAAGTAAAAGTCAGACTCGTGAATAAAGTCACGGGCGAAGTTCTCGATCAGGACGTATTTATGGGCGAACTTCCCAAAATGACCGAGAACGGTTCGTTCATCATAAACGGCGCGGAGCGAGTTATCGTTTCGCAGCTCGTTCGTTCCCCGGGCGTTTACAACGGTTTCGAGTTCTCGAAAACGGGCAGAAAACTTTACGGAACGACCATTATCCCCAACAGAGGAGCTTGGATTGAGTTCGAGCAGGACGCGGACAACACTTTGTGGGTTAAAGTAGACAGAACGCGTAAACTCACCGCAACGGTTCTTCTCCGCGCGCTCGGTTTCGGCACGGACGAGAGCATCAAGGAGATTTTCGAGGACGACCCGATGATTCTCGCCACTATGGACAAGGACGTTGCCAAGTCCGAAGGCGAAGGTCTTTTCGAACTTTACAGAAGGCTTCGTCCCGGCGAAGTTCCCACCGAGGAAGCCGTTCGTCAGCATCTTAAAAATCTTTTCTTCGACCCGAGAAGATACGACTGCGCGAAAGTCGGCAGATATAAATTCAACAAACGCCTTAATATGGGCGTAAGGCTTCCGGGCGTCGTCGCCTACGAGGACGTCGTGAACGAGGACGGCGAGCTTTTGGTTAAAAAAGGCGAAACCATCACTCCGGAGCAAGCCAAACTTATTCAAAACAGCGGAATCAACGTCGTTTACGCGCTCGTAGACGGCGACAAGAAGCATAAAATCATCGGTAACAACGTCGTCGATTTCGAGGCGGTTGCGGGCGTTTCTCCGAGACCTTTCGGGCTTATCGAGAACGTTTATTACCCCAACTACGTTTTCGCGAAAGAACTTGCGGAGGCCGTTAAAACGAGCACCGTGGAGGACGTTGCGGAAAAATATATCAACAGAATCAATCCGCTCTTCTACGTTGAGGAAACGACCACTCCCGCGGGCGAGGAAATGAAGCCCGAGGACAGGAAGAACGAGGAAAAGAGAAGAGAACTTCGCAGAAGATTCGTTTTCGCTTGCCGCGCGTTCTTCGATATTATGGAAGCGGGCGTTCCCGAGAAACTCACGAGCGAGCAGAAGAAGAATATCAAACCGCTCATCGATAAGCTTAACCATAAGCATATCACCACCGACGATATTATCGCTACGATTTCTCTTAACAGCGACCTTAATTACGGCATCGGTTCGGTTGACAATATCGACCACCTCGGCAACCGTAGAGTAAGGTCCGTAGGAGAACTTTTGCAAAATCAGTTCAGGATTGGTATCAACCGTCTTGAAAGAGTTATAAAAGAGAGAATGTCCACGCAAGACCCGAAAGACATCACTCCTAACGGACTTATCAACGTAAGGCCCGTTTCGAGTGCAATTAAGGAATTCTTCGGTTCTTCGCAGCTCTCTCAATTTATGGACCAGACCAACCCGATAGCCGAGCTTACTCACAAGAGAAAGCTTTCCGCATTGGGCCCGGGCGGATTGAACAGAGAAAGAGCAACGTTTGAAGTCCGTGACGTTCACTACACGCATTACGGCAGAATGTGCCCCATCGAAACCCCCGAAGGTCAGAACATAGGTCTTATCACTTCGCTTTCGGCTTACGCGAAGGTCAACGAATACGGATTTATCGAATCCGCTTACAGAAAGATAGATAAAGCCACCGGCAAGGCGACCGACCACGTCGATTACCTCACGGCGGACGAAGAGGACGCGTTCATCGTCGCTCAGGCAAACGAGCCTTTGGACGAAGAAGGCCGTTTCGTAAACGCGCGTGTGGCTTGCAGAAGAAGAGACGAAATAACCGAGCTTCCGAGAGAAGAAATCGATTATATGGACGTTTCGCCCAAGCAGCTCGTTTCGGTTGCAACCGCGCTTATCCCCTTCCTTGAAAACTGCGATACGAACCGTGCGCTTATGGGTTCTAATATGCAGCGTCAGGCAGTTCCGCTTCTTAAACCCGAAACTCCTATCGTAGGAACGGGTATCGAAGCAAAAATCGCTTACGATTCCGGCGTTATGATTATCGCCGAAAAAGCGGGCGTGGTTAAGTCGGTTTCGGGCAGCGAAATCGTCGTAAACGAAAACGACGGAACGACTACCGGATTCGACAGAGTTTACGTTCTCAAAAAATTCCAGAGGTCCAACCAAGGCACTTGCCTTAACCAGAAACCTATCGTCAAAGTGGGCGATATAGTTGAAAAAGGCACTATTCTTGCCGACGGCCCTGCTACTTGCGACGGCGAACTTGCGCTCGGCAGAAACATTCTCATCGGCTTTATGACGTGGGAAGGTTATAACTACG
>ERZ808278.597-NODE-597-length-21854-cov-8.835038_pt1 | contig 21854 bp, 24 predicted proteins | sample MGYA00521239_ERZ808278 | MGnify/ENA primary metagenome ERZ808278 (study PRJEB31516, sample SAMN03275600) | gut metagenome | biome: mammalia-associated habitat; material: feces | host: Papio cynocephalus | place: Kenya | collected 2012-07-17 ... | reverse complement strand
CTAACGTTATCCCAAATCTTGATAGGGGTATGAATACTTTAGTTTGTGAGCGAGTGAACGAGTAAGAAAGATTTCCTGTTTTCCATTCTTTGTAATATGCAACCGAAACGATGAGCGAAACCGTTACAGACATAAGGCAGCCGTTTGCCGATGTGTTCAGGGCTTTAGACCCCAAGGCGCAGCGAAAGGCAATGAAAGGCGCAATGCGCAGGGAGGGCAACCGACTGAAAAAGGCGGCAGTTTCCAACCTGGGGCAAAGCGGCATAGGACCGGGCAAGAAACGCAGCCTGTCAAGTGGCATCTACGTGCGTACCTACCCCGACCGCTACGGCATGGGCTTTATGGTGAGCGTCAAGCCGCACGGACGGCGCAAGGGCATCCACCTCAACCGTCAGAACCTGGAGAAGCCTGTTTTGATGTGGGCGGAGGACGGCACACGTATGCGCCATGTTGGACGGCGGATTTCATCGTTTTTCGGCAAGAGCCGATTTACGGGCAAGAAGATTAGGCAGTATCTACGAGGCGGCGCAAGCCGTGGCAAGATGAAACGCTATGGCTTTTTGGCCAAGACGGAGCAACAGACCGCCGACAGCGTGGAGACCAATTTGTTTAACGACTTGCAAGCCAATGTGGAGAGAGCCGCAAGGAAGCAGGGACTTTTGTAGTAATATCCATTAAAACAAGCTATGGAGCAGAGAAAGACATCATTAAGCGCAGGTAGCATTATCCGTGATATACTCCTGAAAGATGCTGAGGTGAGGAAGCGCACAAACAAGGTTTTCCCCATTGTGATAGACCAAGCGCAGTTGCCTTATATCCTTTATCGCCGTGCCTCATTGGAGCAGAACCCGACAAAGGCAGGTTATCCCGGTGCCGACACCGTGGTTATCGAGGTGGTTTGTTACACCGAGAAGTACGCCGACGGCATAGAGTTGGCGGAGGCGGTGAGGGCGGCACTTGACGGCAAGCAGGGAGAAAAGGACGGTGTTGTAATGCGCAGTTGTGTGCTTTCGGACAGTGAGGAGGGCTACGATAGCGATGCCTATGCGCAGCAGCTTGTTTTTAGAGTTAAGATTTAAGTTATTGTAGAACCATTTAAATATTATATGTTATGGCAGCAGATGCTAATACAGGCTACATTAATGGTAGTGACCTTTTGCTGATGGTTGGAGGCAAGGCAGTGGGACATTGCACAAGCCACACCCTCACTTTCAACAGCGAGACCAAGGACAGAGCCGTGAAGCCAGCCGCAAGCGAGGCGAAGAGCAGCGGACTTTGGAAGAACAAGGGAGTTACGAGCCTTTCAATTTCCATAAGTGCCGAGGGTTTACGCTTCTACGACGAGACCGAGAACGGACACGAGCAGATTGCGCCGCTTTGGGGCAAGGGTGCGAGCGTCGAGGTTAAGGCATTCAAGCGCAAGGGCGAGAGTGCGCCGTATGTGCAGGGTAAGTTTGTTATCGCCTCATTGGAGGAAACAAGCCCGGCAAGTGACGATGCCACTTACAGTGTGTCGTTGGAGAACGACGGCGAGCCTGATGTTTACCCGGGCAAGGACACAACGGGCAGCACGCAGAACACGGCGAGCGGTCAGAAGTAAGCACAGACAAGACAAGAGCCATTTTGTTTTAGATAGTTGTTAGTTTGTTGAATGTTTAGTTAATGATTAGTTGATTATGCCAAAGATTCAAATCATGATCGACGGCAAGGCATACCCCTGTAGGCAGACTATGGGGGCTATGCTTCGCTTTAAGAAAGAGACTGGAAAGGAAGTTACGGAAATCAGTAACAGCCTATCGGATATGTGCGCCTACCTGTATTGTTGCACGGCATCCGCCTGTAAGAAAGACGGCGTTAAGTTCGATATGTCGCTTATGGACTTTGCCGACAGCCTCACGCCCGAAGACCTCAACCAGTGGACGGAAGCCGTGAACGGCACGGCAGACCAGACACCGACCGATGAAACGGACACCGAGGGCGCAGGGGGCGAAAAAAAAAGTTAGGTATCTTCGACCTGTTGGGTGTGGCGGTGGGTAATATGGGACTTCGCTACGGTGACTTTTGCGACCTCACACCCGATGAGTTCACCCACATATACCGAGCCTACAGCGAGCGGCAGGAAGCGCAGTATAAAGACAACTGGGAGCGTATGCGTATGTTGGCAGCTATCACCATACAGCCGTATGCGAGGAAAGGGCTAACACCCCACTCGCTTTTGTCGTTTCCATGGGACGCAGAGAGCCAACCGACACGCAGGGCTACAGCCGAGCATGTCAGCAAGGAAGAGGCTTTGCAGAGGTTTGAGGAAGTGTTGAAAAAGGTGGGTAAAGGCTAAATAGCGCCATAATACCAAGGTGTGGGGCCTGTTGGTTCATCATCGCCGATTGATGTAGCCCCGGAAATGGAAATACCAAGTATAATAGCACTTGTTATTGAGATTCCGAGTACATAAGCATTCATCGCTATGGTGAAAAAAAGGACAGAAGACAATAAAAGGGCTAAAAAAGACCATACGGCAGCAACGCCCCAACGATTACGCCGTTTGTCGTACTTTGTCGGTTCGTCTTCGCCTGTTACCTCAATACTGATTTCCGCCTTTATTTCGTGTTTTGGCTTATCCATCACATTGTCGGTTGCGGCTTTTATGATACTGTTAGTGTTCTGATAGTCTTTATCCATAACGCTTAATCTGAATGATTTGCACTACAAAGTTACAAAAAATATTGATTACTTAGTTACTTATACGCTGAAAATATGGCAAAAGAAATAAAGTTTAACATTAAACTGGAGATTAACGGCAAAGAGCAGTTTGTTTCGGCTACTTCTACGGTACAGGATTTACACCGAGTTTTGGAGCAGGCAAAGACCAGTAGTCAGAAACTCAATGCAGCTTTGGTTAATTTCAACCAAGCGGTAATGGCCATAAACAATGTGACCAATGCCGTTTCCCAAATTTCGGGTGCGCTTAACAGCGTGACCGAGGAAAGCCGTAGTTTCAGTGCAGCCATGAATGCCGCCAACACGATGGCGGGAAAGAGAGGTGAGGACTTTGCCAAACTCAAAGGCCAGGTAGCCGAGTTGTCAAAAACATTGCCTGTAGCGCGTGAAGAACTTGCCAACGGTTTGTATCAAGTAATCAGTAACGGTGTGCCTGAAAACAACTGGATAGAATATTTGCAGAAATCGACAAAGGCATCCGTTGGCGGTATCGCTGATCTGGGCGAGACGGTAAAGGTAACATCTACCATCATCAAGAATTATGGTTTATCGTGGGATAAGGCAGGAGATGTGCAGGACAAAATACAGCTCACAGCCAAGAACGGTGTGACATCGTTCGAGCAGCTTGCGCAGGCTTTGCCGAGAGTGACGAGCAATGCCGCCACTTTGGGTGTAAGCATTGATGAACTCATGGCGACCTTTGCAACGCTTACAGGAGTGAGCGGAAACACAGCCGAGGTTTCCACGCAGTTAGCCGCTATCTTTACCGCTTTGGTGAAGCCGTCAAGCGAGGCAACCAAGATGGCACAGCAAATGGGCATTGAGTTTGATGCAGCGGCTATCAAGGCGGCGGGGGGTATGCGCAATTTCCTCACTGACTTAGACAAGAACGTAAAGGCATACGCAAGCAAGAGCGGTATGCTGGAGCAAGAGATTTACGGCAAACTTTTCGGAAGCGCCGAAAGCCTTAGAGCATTGGGGCCACTCACCGGACAACTCGCAGCCAAGTTTAATGAGAACGTGGAGGCAATGAAAGGCAGTGCCGGGACAATCGACGATGCTTTTGCCACCATGAGCAACAGCGGAGCGGCAAGTTTCCAGATGCTCAAAAACGAGTTTGCGGAAGTGACCGACGGCATAGCATCTACATTGGGTAGCATCATGCCGGCACTTAACATCACGGCGCAGATAGGAAATACCGTTATTGCTATTACGGCGATGGTTAGTGGACTGAAGAATCTTGCCAAGATACAGACTGTTGTAAGGGCGCGTACCATTGCAATGAATTCGGCTTCGCTTGTATGGAATGCCACATCGGTACGCATGAGTGCTTTAGCACAAGTAATGTCGGCTTCGCTTCGTGGTGCGGCGGTGAGTGCTACAACATTGAAACTTGCCATACAGGGTTTGTTAATTTCGACAGGTGTAGGCGTGGCAATCGTTGCGCTTACTGAAATCATATCGGCATTTACCTCAAAGTCGGCTGATGCCCAGGCACAAGCCGAGGACACAGCCGAGAGCATGAAAGGAATGGGCGATGCCGCCGATGATGTTAAGACTGCATACGACAGCGCATTAAAGAACACATACGCCGACCTCATGGCGAAATATGAGAAATTGAAAACAGGTTGGCGTGCTTTATCCACAGAACAACAGAAAATGGCGTGGATAAAGGAAAACCAAAACGCTTTCAATGAATTGCGGTTAAAGATTGGCAACGTGTCCGAAGCCGAGAATATATTTAACCGAAAGACCGATGCCGTGGTGGAGGCATTCAAACAAAGGGCATTGGCGGCAGCGTACGCGGCGAAACTCACGGCTTTGTACCAGAAGCAAATTGAATTGCTTGACAAAAAGCAGAAGATTACAAAGAGCATAGCCGACGATGCCAAACAAGGCGGAAGACACGCCAAAGAGGGCGACATCGTGCCCGAAAATTGGCGTAGCGAGCGATACGGCAAGGTGGGTAGAGATGGGCAGTGGAGATTTACCAAGGTTGGGGCTGAACGCTACAACGGTACGAATGTTTCGGGCAACACACAGATTAACAGTGTGGACAAGGAGATTAATGCCGTTGACCGACAAATCGACGACACACAAAAGCAGCTCACCACACGACTGAAAAACGCCAAGAGTTTTGTTACCGCCGACAAGCCGACTATATCTACCACCAAGGACATCCCAAAGAAAACGAACGTAAAGGACGATAAGAAAGACGAGCCAAAGACCTATGTAGAGCAACTACAGGCGCAGTTGTCGGCGGCTCAAAAGGAAATGGGCAACGCCACGACCATTGAGGCAAGAGTGAAAGCCGATGCCAAGATTAACGACATACAAGCGCAGATAGACGAAGCCACAAAGGGCAAGGTTTCTATCGAGGCAGAGGCAGAACCCACCTACATAGTGCAGGGCAGCGATGCCGACAAACGGCAGAGCCGAACCAACGCACAGCAGCGGATAGACCGCATAAAGCAAGATTACGACATAGGCATTATCACCAACAAGGACGATGCCGAAAGACAGATAGCCGATATTAACAAGCAGCTCAAGGATTTGGGGCTGAAGCCTGTAGAAGTACACTTCAAGACCCGTGCCGAGGAATTGCAAGAACAGTTAAGGGACGCACAGCGAGAGTTTGAGGAAGCAACCACGATTAAGGCAAAGGTGAAAGCCGACGCCAAGATTAGCGACATACAACAGCAGATAGACAACGCCACACGTGGAAAGCTCACCATTGAGGCGGACACCGAACCGAGCTATATCGTGCAGGGCAGCACAGCCGACAAACGGCAGAGCTATGCCAACGCCCAGAGCAAGGCAAGCCGCATACAGACCGATTACGAGATAGGAATTATCGGAAAGGACGAGGCAGAGCGGCAGATAAAAGACCTTAACAAACAGATTGCCGATTTGGGCGGCAACCTCAAACCGCTAAAGTTGGAAGTCGAGACAAAGGGATTTGACAAGGCTTTTACCGACATCAAGAGCGGTTGGGGAAGCATCCAAGGCGTAGGCAACGGCATCCAAGGCATAACCGATGCTTTGGACGGCAACGGTGACGCATGGCAGCAGGTTTCGGGCATCCTCAACGGCTTCATATCCATTGCCGAGGGCATACAAGGTATTGTGGAACTAATCCAGATGCTTACGGCAGCAACAGCCGCCCACACAATGGCATCCACAACGGACGCAGCGGCAACGGCAGGAGAAACGGCAGCAGCGACCGCCAACACAGCCGCCAAGAGCGGCGAGGCAGTGGCTAACGCCACAGCGAGCGGTGCAAAGATGCCGTTTCCACTTAACTTAGTGGCGATTGCCGCAGGTGTGGCGGCGGTTATTGCGGCATTGGCGGCGGTTTCCGGCTTTGCTACGGGCGGCGTTATCGGTGGTACTTCGACATCGGGCGACAAGAAATTTGCACGTGTCAACAGCGGCGAAATGATACTTAACAAGTTTCAGCAGGCTAAATTGTTTGGCATGATTGATGGCAAGTATCAGCCGCCTACGTTCATGGAGCAGCGTTTGCAGCCTGTAACCATGAACAATATAACAAATGCCATAGAGCCAGCCAATACCGAGGTAAACGTGAATCTGAACGCCAACGCACGCCGTATGCTTGAAATGATGAGCGAGACAAAGCGAGTGGCAGGAAAGAGCGGCAGGAAATACAATGTATAACATCTAAATACTTCATACGACTATGTATATATACGGCAGTTTTCTAAGTCAGAAGGGCGACACGGTGACGGTTTGCATCGTCACCCAGGGCGACCGTACCCAGACTATGGAAATCGGTACTGAAAAGGCAGATGTTTTCTTTACGGAAGACCCGGCAGAGATTACCAACGAGGTAAACGACACTTTCGATGTGCTTCTAAGGAAGTCGGCGACTATTCGTTTGCTTTGCGGCAACCTCATAGCAGACCTTTTTAGTACCTCATGCCGTGATGCCGTGGTGAACATCTACAAGAACGATGAGTGCATTTTTGCAGGTTTCGTTGAGCCACAGACTTTGTCGCAGCCGTATAACGAGCGATGGGACGAACTGGAATTAAACTGTATCGACGCTTTGAGTGCTTTGCAGTACAGCAAGTACAAGGACGTGGGCGCATTGGGGGTAATCTATTCTTTTGTGAAGAACGAGGCGGCGCAGCGCAGTTTCTACGACATAGCCACCGAGATACTGCAAGGTGTAACCACCAATATAGACATATTGGGCAACAATTCGGTTAAGTTTTGGTATGATGGTAGCAAGGCGATCGACGCACAGACCGCCAACCGCTATCAAGTATTTAAACAGCTTTCAATATCTGATTTGTTGTTTTTGGGCGATGATGAAAGCGATGTTTGGCAGCAAGACGAGGTGTTGGAGGAACTTCTTAAATACCTTAACTTACATATCGTGCAGGAGGGCTTTAACTTCTATATCTTTTCGTGGGAATCCGTCAAGGCATCCACTGATAAGGTTACGTGGCATGACATCGTAGAGAACACCACCAAACAGACCGCCCAGACAACGGTAAGCATATCACTCGCAAATGTGGCTGATTGCGATACTACGATAAGCATAGGTGATGTATATAACCAACTGCAATTAACCGCCAAGGTGGAAGACATCGAAAACGTGATAGAAAGCCCATTGGACGACGATTTGTTGGTTAGCCCATACACCAATAAGCAAAAGTACCTCACCGAGTATTCGAGTGACGGAGAGGGAAAAAGTGCGTACAATGCCTTTTATGCTATGTGTCACGACCAAAAAACCACATACGGCGCAGGGGCAATTACTGATTGGTATTTGCAGATAATGCGTAACAAGCAGTGGACTTTTCCAATGAAAGGTAACACCGGGGTTGATATTGTGGATTATTTTGGAAGCGATGGCAAGAATCAGCACGCTTTACCTGATTGGTTAGGGCAAGCACCCGGAGCCTGTATTATGGCAATGGGCAGCGTGAAGATGAACACCGCCAACGATGATAATAGCCCTACTTCTAAAGTCAACATGACTAACTATTTGGTAGTGTCGGTAAATGGCAACGAAGTGGATAACGATGAATCTAAGACATACCCAAGTGCCGCCGACATACAAAAAAACATACCGTATGCCGTCTATAATGGAAACAGCGCAGGTGGTGTTTTTTCACCGTCAGACAATAATACCACTAACTATATAGTCTTTTCGGGTAAAGTAATACTAAACCCGATAATGAAGCAAACGAACAAATATACAAAATTACACCAAAAAGATTGGTACACGGTAATTGATAATCACACCGTTAATTTTGTATGGCATCAGACCGTACCAAGCCGTAACAACGGTGATGGACGTTACTATACACGTCAGTACTGGCAAGCCGAGACACCCGATAAAGCGGTAACATGGCATGAGGGCGCAGATAGCGGCTTATATCCATATACCGGGGAGGGACCGGAGCAGTACGAATTTAGTTATAGTGCAGTTGGTGATAGTACGGACACCATAAGCAAGGTAGCCGTTTTAGCCTGTATGTTGGTTATTGGTGATAAATGCGTAGTGGAATCCGGTGCCAATGGGCAAACAACTGATTTCGTTTGGCAGAAGTTTAAGGAGCGAAGCGAGTGCCAAAGCGATGATGAATATTATCAGCAATGCTTTACTATTGGCTTTGACCCAAAGATAGGTGACAAGTTGGTAGGCACAGAGTTTAGCATCCAAAACAACATAGATTACAAAATGGGCATTGATGCCGAGGGCATAGCCATCCCAATAAGGAAAAGTGACAAAGTGAGTGGGCAGGTAAGGTTTATGATATTGGGGCCTGTAAATGCCACATGGGACGTAATCACACGCCGCCACCCTACTTTCTTTAGACACACGAAATGGGGCAGCTCAACCGTGCCACTTCTGGCCCATGTTAGCAGCATCCTGATTAAGTCGTTTGAGGTGAAAGTTTACAGCGATAACGGACTAATCAGTAACGGCAACGATGATAACGATATTATCTATCTTAGCGACACCAAAGAGAAGTTTGTAAACATAAAGGACGATTTGGAGTTTAAGATAAATTCGGCATTGACCGCCGCCGAGTGTCAGAAATTGGGAGTGAGCAACACCGTGAAGTTATCCACGCCGCTGAATGTGGCAACCGGGGACGGAGTGTTGGAGGTGTACGACCGAAACGGAAACGTCAAGGCGAAGCCCGAACAAATTTACGTGGATAGTTATTATACTGAATATCATAAGCCACGTGTATTGATGGAACAAAAGCTAATGGACAGCGACGATGTTGTTAGCCTTTTCAACCATTACAGACACGAGGCACTGAATAAAGAATTTTTCGTGCAGGGTATCGGCAGGAACTTGATAGAGGGACGTGCCGACCTCACATTAAAAGAGATTGGCACATGATCGACGTTAAGCAAATAGCAAAACCAAGGCAGAACGGAAGCGGCAGCGGTGGGGCATCCACTGGGGGCAGCAGCTACGGAGGTATCGGCAAAATGACCGAGGAAGCCAAGCACGCTGCAAAGGCTGATTTGGCTACCTATGCCGAGCAATCGGACTATGCCAACCGTGCAGGATATGCAAGCCGTGCCGCATATTCGGATTTAGCCGGAGACGTGGCAGAGGATAGCCCGATTAATGACCGCTTTCTATCTAAGATTGCCGCCGATATAGCGCAAGGGCATATAACTTTCAAGGAGGGTTTAACCGCTTTAGGTTTGGCGATATTTAAGGAGGGTGCAAGTTTCGGTGAGTTTGTCAAATCACTGTATGCAGGTAAGGGCGCAGGTATCGACGCACAAGGTAACGCCGAGGTAGAGAGCATAAGGGTGCGCAGTTACTTCGAGTGCCTGGAGTTGATAGTAAACCGATTGTCAGCCATTGAGGGCGACCAATTATTAACGGAAGCCGACACAATAGAATCGGTTGACGATTTGGGAAATAATTGTTTTGGTTTGCACCTGAAAAGCAAGTGGGACGGATATTTTACCGCCCAAGCCGAAAACAATGTGCTCAAAGGTATAATCAATACTTTGGCGCAGGGAAGCGGAACGTATTACACGGCATGGTTTAGGGTGAACAGTGTAAACACGGCCAACAACTACATAGAGGTTACGCAGTACCCCGACAGTGAAGTACCAAGCGGCAAGAATTACCCGCCATGTGAAATGATGAAGATTGCACGATGGGGAAACCAAACCGACACGAAACGCCAAGATTGCTTATACCTATCAAGCACAGAGGGCAGAATAGTGAAGCTAAAGGGAGTAACTAAGCCGATTTTGGATAATGCCAACTACGGTGCAGCTTTCGGCAGTTTGCCCGAATTTGTTTACGAGCTATTGGACGATAGCGGCAACCCATTGCCATTACGTGAGGGTTTGGACTATATGTATATACCGGGTATCGTCACTATGGACGTTATCAGGTTAAACAAATGGACGCTTAAACCTTTGGTTACGTACGTCGATCGTGGCACATGGGCGCAAGGTACAAAGTACTATTGTGAAACCAAGAACCCAGACACAGGTGAGTATGAGACATCGGACGCTTGGTTTAACGGCTGCAAGTACAGATGTTGCAAGAACCTCACCACAACCGCCCCGGCATGGAATAATACCGATTGGGCGATGATCGAGGGAAACCCAGACTTTGCCGTAGAGTTCCGAGAGCCTGAAAGCATCATAGACCCCGACAAAATAGACCTCACACTAACGATAGTGGCAACCTTATACAACATGGATATTACCACCGATATATTGGACGCTGATATTAGTTGGACGAGGTACAGCGAGGATGCCGAGGGTAACGAGAGAGTGGAAAGTGACAATGTTTGGAGTTTGCGGCACGCCAATACCGGAAAGTCTTTGCACCTCACTAAGGAGGACATGGATTTTAACGGATATATGCCAAGCGTGATACGCTTTACCGCCACGGTTACTTTGCGTGATGGTATGGGCAACGAGGCGGCAACGGCAGAAGTCAGCTACGAGTATTAATTTTAAAAAATAGCGCAGATATGAAGACGAAAAGATTTGATTTCAACTTTAAGCCACTGCAAATTAATGTTAGTATGGTGGTAGAGGGGGGAGTATCGGACAGTCAAAACTATGACGCAGACACCGACACATATACACCTGATTACACCATAGATGCATCTAACTTAATCGTGCAGCCAAATATTGGGCGATTGGATAAGGACGAGATTTTAACGCCGGGGCTTATTAATCAAGACCTCACAAATATTGTGTGGTATGAGGTGAACAGCGGAAAGGCGGACACGGTGATAGACAAGAGCAACACAAGTTATGAGATAGTAACGAGTGGAGCGAAAGCCGGACGTATCAAGGTGAAGAAAAACGCCAAGCCACAAATACCGCTGAATCTAAGGTTTGAAGCCGACTACAAAGACCCACGTACTAATCAGGTACACCACATTATCAAGCCGTACCAAGTGCAATGCAAGAATAGCACACAGTACACGCCGCTTTTGGTATTGGACGCGGCCGCCCAAACCATCTACAACCCATTGAGCGACCCCGACAAGCAGACGGTACACGCTTCTTTGAGATTAGGGGCCAACGAGTGCCCGGCAGAGAAACGTTTGTTTGTATGGGAGGTAATGCGAGAGGACGGAACGTTTAGCACCGTGGGCAGCGACATATTGGACTACGACGTAGAGGTATCGGAAGACGGAAGCAGTTGCACCGTTAATCGTAACCTCATGGGCGCAGAGCTATATTTGCGATGCCGTGCCAAGTACAGCGCAGAGGGAAACCCAAGCAGCGTGCAGCTTTCTGATAATGCCCCTACTAAGTTGGTGGCTTTTATTCGTAGAATCCCGAAGTTTGAATTTGACATAGGCGAACTACCTACGAATTTGCCAAGCGGACTTTTAGCGATTGCGCCGACAGCCAAGATTTGGAACACAAACGGAGTGATTGACAACCCGGAGCGTGAATTATTGCCACTTTGGTACGTAGCGACAAACGGCGCAGGTACGCTTAACTATTCGCTCATAGCACACGGCATGAACCCGACACTATCAACCGAAAAGGTAAGCAACACAGCAGGTGGCGTTTACGGTTTGGACGTTAAGGACGTGGGGCCTTTGTGTGCATGGGAAGACAGCGACGGCGCAGTATTCGTGGACGATGAGGACAACGTAATTTTGATTAAGTAACAAAAACAATTTCAATACATAGAACTATGGCAAGATACATTAAAGCAAATCCTTTGGTTGCACGATACTTGCAACTGGAGAACGACCGTAACACGGTGAGTGATGGCAACTATCTGTTTTGGCAAAACGATATGTTGAAGTTTGGCCCACTAACGCAGCTTAACGATATATTGGTTAAGATTGGTGGTGTAGCCCTTTTGCCTCATGAGGCAAGAGAGGAACAGGACGGCACGGTTTGCCGACCTTTGCCAATGGCGACAGATGCACGCTTTCAGCAGCCTATCAAGGCTAACGTTAATGATGCCGTTGTGGGAAGTGGCAGCGATGCCGGCACAAGCGCAGACAGTGAGGAGCAGCCGGAGCAAAGCACAGCCACCGAGGGACAGGCAAAGGAAGAAGATGCCAACGCCGAGGAATCGGAGGACACCGACCAAGAGCCGGAGCCATCCGAGAGTAAGACAAACGAGAAGTCTAACAAGTAAATCGTAAGACAATGAGTAAAGCGAGTACAACAAGAACCATTAAGTTTATTGCCAAGGCAGGAACTTATACGGCGTTAATCATGTGCCCAGATGGTGATTTGTACCAAGAATGGGAGGGCACGGAATCGGACGTTACTAAGATTTTCCCGAACTTCGAGAAGACAACACCTAAACTTAATTTCGTGTGCATGAGCAGCCGAGTAGCCGAGGGAGTGGCAACGCCTGATAGTATGCAGTACTTTTTCAATGGCACGAAAATCGAGTTTAGTGGTGACACGTCAAGCGGCATTTTTGCAGGCTACTTTAAGAAGTTTGCGCCAAGCGGCGACAACCTTTATTATGGTTTGCAGATTGTTAAGAATTTGGTGGAGATTGCAGGATTTGCCCCGGTAACTATTAAGATGATAGCCGCCATCAGCTACGGCACACAAAGCGACAATATCCAAGCAACCTATACAATCCCTATTCAGAAAGCGACAGGTACAAGTTATCGTGTTACCATCGTGGCAGGTGATGCCAAGGGATTTGTTATTAATGAAAAGGGCGGCAGTTGTGTGCTCAAGGCAATGGCATATCAGAACTACGAGGAAATCACGAATGATTTAGCCTATGTGTGGGAGAAGATGGGGCCAAATGGTTGGGTAACTATTGAGGGACGGACCGCCCAGACATTGACAGTCAAGGGTAGCGACATAGACACATACGGCGAATATCGTGTAACGGTTAATCGTAGTGGCGTAGAGATTGGCAAGGACATACAAGGTGTAATGGACGCATCCGACCCATACGACATTGACGCACGCCCAACACCTGAAGATGAGGCTATCAGTGAGGACGAGAGCGGCAACAGCAAGGTAACTTATACGCCGTGGATAGTCAAACGAGGCACAAACACCCAAGCCATCAAGGACGCTAAGTTTTTCTTTGTCGTGAAAGATGCAGCTGGGGTTTACCTCAACAGCGACAGCGACAGAAAGACCGCCGTAGCGAGCTATGCGGTAACACGTGATATGTGCTTGCAAAGCGGCGGTGACATCAGTGTAACAATAACCTCACAAGATTAAAGCCTATGGGCGTATCAATAACAAGGATTGTTAAGTTTATCCGAAAGGGAAAGGGCGTTATTATTGCCCAATCCCCTACGGTATGGAGCTATACAGAAACACAATGGAAAAACTACTATTGCACAAATGGACGCTCACTCACGTGGAAGCCCATAAGCAATGTTAGTGATTTTACCGTAGGTGATACTATGGTTATCAATGGTGTGGTATCTGATAAAGGCAATATCACTATAAGCCTATATACCAAGGTTGTAAGCATAGATGTAGCTAACCAATCCATAACGGCGCAGTCTCAAAACTATATCATAAGTGGAGAAGATGGAAAAGACGCAGTTTCTATTTACGTCGATCCACCTACAATAGTACACAAGAAAACTACAACAAAAACCACCTATTCGATAGGTTTCAAGGTTAAAGACGGTGCTAACTATGTTACTGGAGTATCAACCAATAGTGTATTTACGTGCTCACTGCAAACCGCATTGCCATCTGGAATATCATACAGTTATAAGACACTACAAAACGACAGAATAAGTTGTGTTTTTGTCGTAGATGCCAACGCCGTAGTTAATGTAGATTTGTCCTTTATAGTTACATACAAGGGTATAGATTACAATTGCACCGTGCCATTTAAGACAGTAGCCGATGGGCAGACAGGAGGAAAGGGCGATAGAGGTCCGGCACTTCGAGGCCCCCAGATGTGGGATGATTGCGCCGTAGGCTATGTGTTCCAACAGGGAGCAGAGGGCGAGGACTTCAAAGATGTAGTAATGTATAACAATAATTACTATTCTTGCATAATGACCCATGCCAAAGAAACAGGTGAAACAACAAGCGACGGAACACTAACGGCGAAGTATTGGAAGTTGGCGGACAAATTCGAGATAATAGCTACAAAGATATTGTTAGCGCAATTATCTTTTATCGAAAATTTGGGAGTAGATAATATCATTATCACAAGTCAAGGAAAAGGGAAAGGTGATATATTATTGAAAGCCGACAAAAACGGAATAGTCTGCAACAGCGGTACTTTCAACAGCATCAAGGTTACAGGAAATAGCGAGTTTAGCGGCACAATGAAAGGCGTAAGCGGAAGTTTCAAAAGTCTTAATTGCGTTGATAGTAGCGGCAATATTGTAGGTAACATTACTTTTGGCAGCGATGGCAAAATGTGGTTTGATGGGGATATGTACAGCCAGGGTTACAACAGTAAGCAAGAGCGCAGCAATCGTTTTTACACATCAGATGTTTGGTGTCGTGGAATGTTTGGGCACTTAGAAAAAACCATGGCAGTAGTAAAAGGTACATATATGTATGTGTATTCAAAGGGTGCTGATAAGTCAGGGGTATATGTAAGTCTCAAAACAGGGACAACAAGTAACAATAAGACTTTTTATAAGATACCGCTTTATGGGTTAGATAACGACTTAGCAGGTATGCCCATAGATGTTGTTTTATTTAACACGACATCTGATTACTATTATCAGTTTACAGGGGCAGGCAATGGCAAGGAATGGCGAGTTATAAACGGAAACGACAAACAAACCGTGCATTTTTGCGATATTGGGGGTTGGCACGAATTGGGAGGCGGCAAATCGGTAAATTGTATGTACGTAAACCCAAGTTGGCTTAATCCAGTGCCAGACACGGCGGATATTGGCAGAGGTGTATTTTGGACAGGAGAAACAGATTTAAATTGGTAAACTTTAATTTTATAAAATTATGGCAGTAAAGAAAACAAAAAAGTTGAGCGGTCAGACATCAGTAACGACCATCAACACAGACCAGAAAGTACCAATCACAGACGGTAACGGTAAGGTAACGCTTATTTCGTTGGCGAACCTGAAAACCGCTTTGTTGGCAGGTATGAACCTTAACGGCTTATATGATGGTATCTTTATCATGTACCACCGTAAGAGCGACGATTACCCATTGATGGTAAAGCCCCACAAGTGGACTAACTTACAGAACAGCGGCGAGATTGCCGACGGTGTGGTAGTAGTCGAGGGCGGCAAAATCTTAGTGGTGGCCCCTACTGAATCAACATCTAAGCTAACGTGGAGTAGCGCAGCTATCAGCGGTGGAGGCACAACAACGACCGACCGAGTAACAGCAATGAACGATTGGAACGGCAAAGCGTCAACAGCCGCTGCTATCAAGGCAAGCAAGGCAGATGCCATTACCAATACAGCGCAGTATGCACCGGGCTACTGCAATCTGTATAGCCGGGCAAATGCCAACGGCAATGGATTGACAGCAGGTAAATGGTGGTTGCCATCGTTGGGCGAAATGTTTATGATTTATGCCAACATGACAAAAATCAATTATGCTTTGTCCCTCATTACAGGAGCTACCCAATTAGTCGAAGATTGGTATTGGACTTCTACCGAGGTCAGTGCTACCGACGCATGGCTTCTGAACCTCAACGACGGTGCGTACTGTTGGGGCACTAAGGCCAGCATCACAGGCAGAGTTAGGGCAGTTTCAGCATTTATTGGTTAATTTTTTAATTCTTATTCTTTAACCTTTAAGGTACGGCGAAAGCCGTACCATTATTAAGTTATTTCGTTATGGCGGTTAAGTTAGTTTCAAGCACTAAGATATACTTAGATGCAAGGCAGTTGTTAGATATTATATTGGATATTGTACCCAATTTTCCAAAAGCCTATAAATTTACTATTGGCTCAAAAATGGAAGATTTAGCGGTAGAGATTATCCACGATATTGCAGCCGCTTACATCAATAAGGATAAAGCCGAAACAGCAAAGCACCTAACCGAGTTTCAGACACGCTTTGAAACACTTAAAACGCTAATACGAGTAGCAGGTGAAAGAAAATGGATATTAGGTAAAGGGAAATTTGCAACACTAATCGAGTTAATGGACGGAATAGGTAAACAATCATCAGCATGGAAAAACACCACTATGCAAAAGATGGTGTAGCCGGAATTGGAATGTTACGACAGACCAAGAGCGCAGTTTTCCGTAATAAATGGGGTTTATGCCGTCATTTACGGCTAAGAGCAAGAAAATAAACCACAGATTGCGGCCAACCGAGAACAGTGCTACCAACGCATGGAATCTGAACCTCAACGACGGTAATACGAACAATTGGAACACTAAGGCCAGCAACACAAACAGAGTTAGGGCAGTTTCAGCACTATTTACAGAAAACAGAAATAACGATGATATGGTAACGACAGAATGGCTTTTAGAGGCATATTTTGATTGTCGGCACAGTAAGAGACGGACAGCAAGCGCAGTTGTATATGAAATGGACTACGAAAGCCGTTTAGTTGCTTTGCGTGACAGAATCAACAATAGAACATATCAGCCGGGCAAATCTATTTGCTTTGTCGTTACACGTCCACGATATAGAGAAGTGTTTGCAGCATCCTTTGAAGATAGAATTATACACCACTACATAGCTTTGCGCCTTAATCCGCTATTCGAGCAGATATTTAGCCCACGTACTTTTAATTGTCGCAAGGGCAAAGGGCAGCTTTATGGTGTGAATATGCTAAAGGAAGATATAAGGCAGTGTAGCAACGACTATACAGAAGATTGCTATATCTTGAAACTTGACTTAAAGGGCTTCTTTATGAGCATCGACAAAAAGTTATTGGCTGATAAAGTCGATCGTTTCATAGTGGAGAACTACAAGGGCGAGGACATAGACGATTTGCGCTACCTTTGCCGTGTCGTAATATTGCACAGTCCTGAAAAGAATTGTGAGCGGCACAGCCCTATGAGCTATTGGGAGAAATTGGATAAGAACAAATCACTATTTACGAATGGTGAGGGCAAGGGCGTAGCCATCGGAAACCTATTTGCCCAGATTTTTGCCAATTTCTTACTAAATACGCTTGATTGGTATTTGGAATCCGAGGGCATAAAACATCATGGTAGGTATGTGGACGACTTCTATTGCATCCATAAGGATAAAGAAAAATTATTGGCGTTAATGCCTAAAATCCGTGAATTGTTAGCCAGTTTAGGGTTAAGGCTGAATGAGAAAAAGTTTTATTTGCAACATTACAGCAAGGGCGTGGAGTTTACCGGGTCAATCATAAAACCCGGACGTGTCTATACCTGTAATCGCACGATAACTAACTTTGTCGCAGCCGTCAGGAGACTAAACAAGGCAACCAATGAACGGCAAGCCATACACGCCGTAAATAGCATAAATTCATATTTAGGTTTGCTACGGCATACCAATGAATATGCCAACCGCCGTAAAATCCTTAACATGATCGAGCCACACGTTTTCAAAGAATATGTGTATATCAAAGGACATTACGAGGTATTGGCACTAAGAAACAAACATAAATTAAGGTATCAAACAATGCAACGTATCAGAAATGGAGATTATTAAAGAACCCATTACCCTACTATCTGATAAGTTAGATATGGGTTTGCTTAAATTGTTACTTACTAAATATGTAGTAGTGACAGAGCAGAAAGGCGATAAAGTGATTTACGAACTTAACGACATATCACCATGCAAGTAATAGAAATCGTGGTATCGGTTATTACCGCTTTGGGAGGTTGGGAAATGATTAAGTACTGTATGAATCGTAAGACCAACCGACGCAAGGAGGAAGCCGAAGCCGATAACGTGGAGTTTAATGTTTTGCGTGAGGCCATGGACTTTTTGCAAAATCAGCTCAAAGAGAAAGAGCAGAGATTTGCGGAACAGACCGACTTAGTAAGAAAGCAAAACTTAGACATCTTAGAGTTAAACAAGGAAAAGGCGCAGTTGGAATTAGACCTACAACGCTATAAATGTGTAATCAAAGGTTGCGCTAATCGTGACCCACAAAACGGATATTAAGAACAATGAGAAAGATTAACGAAATCATAGTACATTGCACGGCCACCCCAGAGGGCAAGGACTTCAAGGCGGCAGACATTGACAAGTGGCATAAGCAAAAAGGTTGGGACGGAATCGGCTACCATCACGTAGTGGATTTGGACGGAACAGTAGAGCCGGGCAGACCTGAAAGCAAGGTGGGGGCGCATTGCTACGGACACAACCAAAATAGCGTAGGTGTGGTTTATGTTGGCGGTGTGGCATCCAATGGCAAGACACCAAAGGACACAAGAACCCCACAGCAAAAGGCAGCTTTGTGTAAGTTGCTCACCGAGCTAAAGCACAAATACCCCGGTGCCACCATCCACGGACACCGAGACTTTGCAGCCAAGGCGTGCCCATCTTTTGACGCTACAACCGAGTATAAGAATATCAAATAGTAACGACATGAAGAAGTTTATAACTATCTGTATGTGCCTATTGGCGTTTTTATCGCTGATGGGCTGCAAGACAAAAAAGGTAGTATCGGAGGCATCCACCACGGAAAGAACCGACACCACCCAGTTTGTAACCGACAGCGTGGCAAAGTCCACTATCAAGGCAGAGAACCGGGCCACCCTAACGTTTTACAATGATTGGGGGTACATAGAGTTTGCAGACAGCGGCGGAACGCTAACTATTGATAGTGGCTTAATCAGAGCCAACGGCGTAAAGTCATACCATCATGGTAAGCAAGCCACACAGACGAAAGCCGAAAGTATCACCCAGACCAAGGACAGCACAGACACACGCAAGCTGCAAAAGAACGCTATATATAACAAAGACAAAAAGCAGTCCGAGCAGCAGCAGCCGCAGAAACAAGGCGTGAAAGCCCTAAAATGGTATCAGCGTACAATTTACCATATTGGCTTTTTATGTTGCGTGGCAGCGATTATTTACGCTATGTTTTTGTATCTAAGACGTAAAAGATAAAAATCTGTTTTCTTAATAGTGCAAGCCCGATGTTAGCCGTGAGGTTGGCACCGGGCGATTGCATTATTTACCTAAAACGTAGTCAATCACTTTGCGGTTAGCGGCATCCACTTTATCCCTATTGTACTTGATATATACACCTGTAACCTTTGCGCCGTGGGAGTGTCCCAAAGCCTCGCTGATAGTATCTTTAGGTATATCCAAGTCAGCGGCGTACGTAGCCCAGGAATAACGTGCCCAGTACAAGGATAACCCCTTTTCCAAAGGTTGCATTTCTTTGCGGTTATTGCCTGTAAGTACGAAGTTACCGTTATCGTCAAGCATGGCAGGCCCCATTTTAGCCAGAGCGTTATTTACGCTACCCTGTAAGGCTTTATAGTCTTTGTACCTATCAAAGCAACGTATAAGATGCTTTTTGCCACGATACTTATTGATAAGTTCCATTGCCTCCGGCTCAATCTTAATGCTATATAGCTTATTGGTTTTGTGTCGGCGGTATTCTAACCTACCATTAACAATACTATCATTTGTGCAGTCGGCTAAATCCACGGTATTGATGCCTATCAGGTAGAAAGTAAGTAAGAACAAATCACGATATTCAGGATAAAGCCCCTGTAATGGTAAGTCTATTAGTTGCCTCATCTTCTCTATTGGCAAATCCCTCATACGTGTTTCTTCTACCTTAATATGGTAGTGCCTGAAAGGGTCATTTGTGGTAATATCATGGTCGATGGCCCAACTAAAAGCACGCTTGATAGTTTTCATGTAAGCCGCTTTTGTGTTAATGGATAGTCCAGACATAGAGGCATAGAAATCATCAAGCCACGTTGAGGTTATTTGCTCAAAGTGCAGCTTTGAGACATCGAAACCAAAAGCCTGTATCTTCAATGAGGTGCTTTTTGTTATGCCCTTTGTGCGGTCGGCACGCCCCTCACACATTGACGAAAATACGTCGCTAACTGTTGGCACGTCGATCGTGGGCTTTTCCAAATCCAAGTCAGTAAGCATTTGTTTGATTTGCCCACGTGTCAGCTTTACCCAAAGCCCTGTTTCTTTAAGTTCCATGATGCGATTAGAAATCATAGCAACCATTGACACAAGAGCAGAGTTTACACGCCGTGCGCCTTTGCCTGTATATTGCAGCGTTAAGGCATCCCACTCACCCACGGCGGCATATATACCAGTTTTAAGGTAAATATCCGTTCCGTGGCCTACCACTATTTGCACCGGGTAAGTACCATCTTTTAAAGCCCGGCGAGTATCTAAACGAAGCGATGTTTTTGCCATAGTCGTAGCTAAAAATTTGCCGAGAATTTGCCGATTTTTGCGCCTAAACCTACCAAAAAGCACCATTTTTTACCCTTTTTCGGGGCTTTGGCGCAATAGAAAACCCCCTTTTTAGGGCTGATTATCAGGCATTTGGCTATTAGAGCCATAACACCTGTTAATAATCCCATTTTATTCATAACTATTTGATTTTTAATGATTTACGAATACCTAAAATTTATTTGCCGAGAATTTGCAAGAATCAAAAACAATTTAGAACACCCATAAACACACTGTAAGCAAGTGCCAAAACTATGATTGCAAGTACCACGATGCAGAACGTGCCAAGGCAGCAGCCAGTTTGTTTTTTGTCCTGTTGTTCCATAACTATTTATTCTTGATAATATCCAACAAAGCATTAATCTGTTTGTCTTTTTCTTCTATCTGTTTATCTTTGCTTTCAACCAATCCAAGAAGTCGGTTAAGCGTATCTGAATCATTAACCGGGCTATTATTAATGTTAGAACCGCTATTTATTTGGTATTTGATGCTATCTTTTTCGTCTAAGAACATTTCGCCCACACCACGTATAAGCCATTCCATGCTAATACGTGGTGACGATATTTCGCCGATTTTAGCTATAACATCGAAACCCGGTGTAGTTTCAGACGGCCCCACGATGCTGTTTATCGTGGTGCGTTTAATGAAAGTACCCTTTGCCATGGCGGTAACATTACCACTATATATAGTGTCTAATACCGCTTTAATACGTAGATTGATAGTTGCAAACATACGCTATTCTTAATTATCGTTAATAAATGACGATTTTTCGCCAATTAATTTGGTATTGACGATATTTCGCCGTATCTTTGCACTCGAAATAAGTAAGTAACTAACTTTACGAGTACAAGAAAGGCTGTCGGACTATTCGCCCAACATATCAATTACCCAACTGCAAATATACGGCAGTTTTTTCTTTACTCCAAAAGTATAAGTAACTAAGTAACTAATTTTAATAAAGTTTATACTTTTATGGCAGACGAAAAAGGAAAAGCAACAAAATTGACACGTGACGATTTGCGGTCAATTGACGTGGGGAGAACGAAAACGTTTTACCTACCTGATGCCAAGGCGTGCGACAATGGCAAGTCGTTGGCGTATCAGTTTCAGAATTTATTAGGCTGCAAGTTCAGCGTACAAACGGACTATACAGCCAATACACTAACAATCACAAGAAACGCCCTATGATTATCACCAAACCCGAAGTAGAGCCAGACGGTTTGTATAACCAAGGGCAAGCAGCCAAGGCGTTGCACGTCGATCGGCACACCGTCGCCCGGTACGCTAATGATGGGCTTATTAAGTTCAGA
>ERZ808278.596-NODE-596-length-21879-cov-3.582111_pt1 | contig 21879 bp, 22 predicted proteins | sample MGYA00521239_ERZ808278 | MGnify/ENA primary metagenome ERZ808278 (study PRJEB31516, sample SAMN03275600) | gut metagenome | biome: mammalia-associated habitat; material: feces | host: Papio cynocephalus | place: Kenya | collected 2012-07-17 ... | reverse complement strand
TTCGACATAAAATTCGATTCTTACGCCGGCGAAAGCTTCTATAACGACAAAATGCAGCCCGTTATCGACGAGCTTAAAGAAAAAGGACTTTTAACGCTCAGCGAGGGCGCGCAGATCGTCGATCTTGAAAAATACGGTATGCCGCCGTGCATAATTTTAAGGTCGGACGGAGCTTCGCTTTACGCAACGAGAGACCTTGCCGCCGCGTGCTATCGTAAAGAACGTTATAATTTCGATAAGTGCCTTTACGTCGTGGCGTATCAGCAAAACCTTCATTTCAAGCAGATTTTCAAAGTTCTGGAGCTTATGGGTAAACCCTGGGCGAAAGATCTTATTCACGTGGCTTACGGAATGGTTTCTTTACTCGACGAAAACGGAAATCAGGTCGCTATGAGCACGAGAAACGGCACCGTCGTCCTTTTGGAGGACGTTTTGAAGAAGTGCCACGAGAAGTGCCTCGAAATCATAGAGCAGAAGAATCCCGAACTCGAGGACAAGGAAAATATCGCAAGACAGGTCGGAACGGGCGCGGTCGTTTTCGGCGCGCTTTCCAACAGCAAGATAAAGGATATCGCGTTCAGTTATTCCAAAATTCTTAATTTCGACGGCGAAACGGGACCTTACGTTCAGTACACCGCCGCGAGAATAAAGAGCGTTTTGAGAAAAGGCGGCAAAGGCGGTAGTTACGAGATAAAGGAGATCAACGAGGACGAATATAAGCTTGTTTCTCTTCTTTCCACCTTCCCCGACGTCGTAAAGGCGGCGGCGGAAAAACTCGAGCCGTTCTTTATCACACGCTATGCTATAGACGTCGCTTCGGCGTTCAATAAATTCTATTTCGACCATAAAATTATCGGCGAGGACGAAAATACGACCAATTTCAGGCTCGCGATTTGCTCCTCCGCGCTCACGGTAATAACGTCCGCGCTCACGCTTTTGGGCATAAAAGTCCCCGAGAGGATGTAAAAATATGAAAAAATGCGTAATTTTCGACCTTGACGGCACGATTACGAACACCGTGCCCGACATAGAGGATAACGTAAACAAAACCATGCGGAAATTCGGCTATCCCGAAATAACCGCCGACGAGGCGAGAAGATTCGTCGGGAACGGCGCGAAAGTTCTCATAGAAAGGTCTTTAAAAGGAGCAATGCCCGATAATTTCGACGAAATCGTGAAGTTTTACAACGATTCTTATAACTTTTGCGGCAGCCCCAAAACCCGCGTTTACGACGGAATGACCGAGCTCCCGAAAAGGCTTAAAAAGGAAGGTTATCTTACCGCCGTCGTTTCCAACAAACCGCAGGACGGAACGACCGAAGTTATCCGCAAATTTTTCGGCGACGGCGTTTTCGATTACGTTTACGGGCAGAGAGATGGCGTTAAAACCAAGCCCGACAAAGAGCCCGTGGAAATTGTTTTAAAGGCGTTGAACGTGGAAAAACGCGAAGCCGTCTACGTGGGCGACAGCGAGGTGGACACGCTCACCGCGCATAATTCGGGACTTTTCGGCATAAACGTGTTATGGGGGTTCAGAGAAAAAGAGCTTCTCGAAAAGAACGGGGCGACGGTTTTCGCTTCGACAGCCGACGAGTTATACGAGCTTATCGAAAACTATTTCATGAATTTGTAAAAATTTATTGACTAATCGGTTTTAATAAGGTATACTATTGTATGTATTACAAAGGAGGAGGGTAAAAAATGGATTTTGACAAATGGTTTAACAGCCAATCGACGATTCTGAAAGCTATACTTCTTATCATTCCTATCGTAAGTTGGATTGTGGAGATTCTTATAAGGCTTTCCGTTTTGCTTCGCGTCAAGAACAACACCGAGTCGCTTGGCGGCGGTGGCGGGGAAGTATCCGCGAGTAATTTCGCTATGTTCCTTGTTGTTCTTTGCTTTGGCTGGTCGTGGATTGTTTGCGTCATAGATCTTATCTATATGCTTATGAACGGTCACCTTATTCTGGCAGAAAACGAATAAATCGTTTTAAGTTAAGGTGTCCGTTGATAATAAACGTCAAAGGAGAGAGTTGAAAATGAATTTTGACAAATGGTTTAACAGCCAATCGGTACTTCTGAAAGCCATACTTCTTCTTATCCCCGGTGTAAACTGGGTTGTGGAATGCCTTGTAAGACTTTCGGTAATGCTTCGCACGAAAAGCGTGGTTCACGTCGTAGTGTTCCTTCTGTTCCTTCTCGTAGGATGGGGCTGGGTTCTCGGCGTAATAGATTTTATCTACATGCTTTTAACCGGTCACCTTATTCTGGCAGACTAATTTTAAAACAGACAAAGAAAACGGGATTTTGACGATTTGTCAAAATCCCGTTTTTTAAGTTTTTAAATTATACAATATTGCGAGTTAATCGACTTATACGGCGACTTTTCGGTGTTATTCTTTTCATTCGCCATATAACTCGCATTCCAATCGGATAACATTACAGGTCGGATAACAGGTCGGAAGCGCTGCCTTTTATCGTCGCAAATATTGAAAATTCAGAAATAATAAGCGTTACGTCTCCGTATCCCGTAATTCCTGCAACATTTGAAGTGATATACTGTGTAATATACGAATTTATCGGTATTAAAGATTTTTTTACTACGGCAGTTTCATGCACCTCACCTGTTGTAGGGTCTTTGATAAGCTTCATGTCACCGAAACTCATCGCTTCGACACCGTTGACGTAATAATACTGCGCGGCGATTACGTCTTTGATTGTAATCTCGCCGTCAAAATCAAAGTCACCGGGAATGAGAGCGGAAAAAGCGCACATTGTTTTCAGTTGAAAAGTTTTCATTTGTCCTTCGTCATTTTTATAACCCGCCTCTATATTGAGCTCTTCCATAACTTGCGGAGCCATTATGAAACTAAGGTTTTTAACGGAAAGGTTCCCGTCTGTTATTTCGATTTCCGCCTTTTTGTCGGTTTTTATATTCATTATTTTCGGAACATAAAATAAACTGTAACTAACGCTTCCGTCGGCACTGCCGCCGAAACCTCTTACTTTTATTCCTTCCGAAACGACGGGTTTGCTCGCGCTGAAAATAACGTTAAGGTAATTTATTCCGTCGTCGCCTTTGACGATGTTTGCGTCCGCATTACCTGCCACGCCTTTGCATAACGTAACGTCCGTAACGTTTCCCAAATCGCCCGTGAAAGGTATTCTTGCCTCGAAATTCGTAAAACCGAGTTTGTTTTGGTGAAAAATGTAAATATCCACGCCTAAATTTCCCGTTTCGGGGTCTATGGCTATACTCGGTTCGCAACTGAAAAGTGCGCCTTCTTCACTGTCCGTAACATATTCTTCCGCTCTCGCGGTTGTAGCAAAAATGCCGCTCGTTACAAAAATTCCGAAGGCTATTATCAAACAAAATATCTTTTTCATAAAACGCTTCTCCTTAATTTAACGTAAATTTCTGAGCGTAGCCGTCGATATTTCTCACGGGCGCTCTGCCGCCTTCGCTCGTCTCTCCGAGACAGCCGAGGTCGATTATTTCGATTTCAAACGTCGGAGTTTTTACGCCGTGCAGATCCAGCGTTATCTCGCAAATATTCGACTCTTTCGTCACGTTTCTCGAATTTGCCCAGACAAGCTTCAGTTCGCCGATACTTCCGGTGTTTGCGAGAACCGAACCGAAATTCGATTCGCCGACGACCTCTTTTACTTCGATTTTTTCATCGAATTTCAGCCTGATATCGAAGCCTGCGAGTTTAACTTCCGTTCCGCCTATTTTCAAAACAATGACTGCAACGTCGTTTTCAAGGCTCTTTTTTTCAAGGCTGAACGTGTTTCTGCCGTCTTTCTTTTCGTCGGGGTAATACTCGGAAGTTTTTCCGTCAGCCGACTGCTTTGTCGAAGTCGGACTTCCGCCGCCGCTGCATGCGGCGAGAGTAAAAACGAATATCAGAGACAAAATAAGTAACATAATTCTTTTCATTTTCTTTCTCTCCTTTTTTAGTTTGTTTGAACTTGGTTTTGCGTTGTTTTTTCCTGTTTAAAATAACATATTTACTTTTTGTTTTTTCCTCCCGATACATATTTACACCATTTGGTGTGAAGTTTATTTGAATTGTATCACACCGTTCGGTGTAAAGTCAAGTGTTTCACACCATTTGGAGTAAAATTGAACAAAAAAAGGATGGTGAAGCAGTGTATTCGGAAAGATTTGCGGAAAGATTAAAGGAACTGATCGGCGACAGAAGCGTCAGTTCGGTTGCAAAAGAAATAGGGATGTCTCAACAGACGTTATCCAGATATATTTTGAAGCAAAGAGAAATCGGAATAGAAAATTTGTGCAAAATCGCCGATTATTTCAATGAAGATCTGGATTATCTGACGGGCAGAAAAGACTACTGAAACCGATAAATAAATCAATAAAGATTGTAAAAAGAGAGCCTTCTCCCTTTGGAGAAGGGGGATAACGTCAAGCGAAAGAAAACCATAAAAAAAAGACTGCATAACTTCCTTTCGGAGTGCAGTTTTTCTTTTTTTTACGCCGCCGCGAAATTTTTCGCGGCGGCGTTTTTGTGGCTTTTACAAAGTCGTTTCGACGGTTAAAAGTTTTTCTTCGTTTATCTCTTTAAATGCCGATTTCAACGAGTTTAAAAGCATAAAAATCGAAACAATCGCCGTTAAAACTTCCGCTATGGGGAAAGTAAACCAGAAATTGTTTACAACCCCGCCGCTGAGGCAGAAGATAATCGCAAACGGAACGAGGAAAATTATAAGCCTTAACAGCGAAATTATAATCGGCTTGAACACGTTCCCGAGCCCTTGCAAAACGCCCTGAACGGCAACGCTTACACCCATAAACGCGTAACCTATCGTCGAAATTCTTATCGCGCGCTCGCAAGCGGAGAGAATGTCGGCTTTTGCGATTCCGTCGCCCGAAATTTCTGGGAGCGAAAGCCCGAAAAGCTTGGAAACGGGCACGGCGCACAGCTGCAAAATCAAAGTTATCGCAAGACATAAAATTACCGAATCTACAAGACCGTAAACCGCGGTTTGTTTTAGCCTCTGTTTGCTTTGAAGCCCGAAGTTGTAGGACGTAATCGTGATAAGCGTGTTGCTGAGCCCGAAACATGCAAAAAGTGCGGTTTGCATTATCTTATAATAAATACCGAACGTATTCACCATAAGGGCGGCGGTTACGGCGTTTCCTATCAGCCTGAAAATCTGCAGAACGACGAACATCATAACGGCAAGAAGCGCCTGCATTATCGCCGCGGGCACGCCTATTTTGTAAATCGCGCCGATAAGTTTTCCGCGCGGGCGGATATATTTCGGGTTTCCGTCGATCTCTTTATTGTAAAAGTAATGCACAATTGCTGCGACCGCGAGCGAAAGAACCTGCCCGATAATCGTTGCATAAGCCGCGCCTTTAACTCCGCCGTCTATAACAATAACAAAAACGTAGTCGAGAATTATGTTTGCCACAGCGCCCGAAATCTGCGCGAGCATCGTATGCACGGTTTTGCCCGTCGCTTGTAAAAATCTTTCGTAAACGGTGTAACCTATCGAACCAAACGAAAGACAGCAACAGATTTTCAGATAATCTGCGCCCATTTTTATAACCGTTTCGTCCGATGAGGTAAGGCGCATGTAGGGTTCGGCGAGAAATAACCCGAACACGAGAAAAACGGCGTAAATAACGGCGGCAAGAAAAATTCCGTTCCCCGCGATTGCGTTTACCGTTTCAAAATCCTTTTCGCCAAGCTTTCTCGATAAAAGGGCGTTTATCCCCACGCCCGTACCTACGCCCACGGCGATCATCAGTATCTGAATCGGAAATGCCGCGGTGAGGGCGGCGTTGCCGTAAGTTCCCGCTTTCGAGTTTATAACGAAAATCGTGTCGACAACGTTATAAATCGCTTGAAGCATCATAGAAAGTATCATCGGAAGCCCCATCGACCAGATGAGTTTTCCGACGCTTTTAACGCCGAGTTTGTTTTCTTTTTCCATTTTTTCTTAGCTCCTTCTCGGGCGTTGCCGACAAAACGTTTCTGTTCTGTCGGGCATAATAAAAGCCCGAATTTAAAAATTAAATCCGGACTTACGCCTGAGCGGTTTGCTTCAAAGCTACACGATTTGTAATTATTTTAGCGTAAAATTTTCAATTTGTCAAATATGATTCTAAAATTTGTCCGTTGTTTTTTTGTTTGATTGACTTTCGCACGATAAAATGCTATCATTTTTACGACTGAAAAAAAGTCGCACTATGGAGAAAAACATATGATGTACCTGTTGTTTATTGTGGGAGTCGTCCTTATCGTCAAGGGCGGCGACTGGTTTGTTGACGGTGCAGTGTGGATTGCGGAAGTTACCAAAATCCCGAAATTCATTATCGGCGCAACGATAGTGAGTCTCGCCACCACATTGCCCGAAATAATCGTTTCCACGATCGCCGCCGTCGAGGGGCACAGTATTCTCGTTTCTGGCGTCGGAGATTATATAGCCGCTTCGCAAGGGAAGGTAGGTATGGCGATAGGTAACGGAATAGGCTCCGTTATCTGTAACACCGCACTTATTTTGGCGATAAGCATAACGTTTATGCCTATTGCCGCAGAGAGAAAGAGCTTTGCGCCCAAGGGATTTTTGCTTTTAGCTGCCCTTATCGCTTTATTTGCTTTTTCTGTCGGCGGAAATTTCCCGATCGCAGGCGCAGTCGTTCTTATCGTGATTTTCGGGTTGTATATCGCGGAAAATATCCGCTCGGCGAAAAATCAGCCGACCCCTGAAGTTGCTCCCGAAGCCGCCGCAGAAGCCGTCGCGACCGATAAAAAAACGATAATCATAAATATATTAAAGGTAATCGTCGGCGCGGCGTGTATGGTTTTAGGCTCGCAGCTCCTTGTCGATAACGGAAGCGCGATCGCTTCGTCCTGGGGCGTTTCGGAAGCCGTAATCGGCGTTACGATAGTAGCCGTCGGCACCTCTCTTCCCGAGCTCGTAACCGCGATAACATCGCTTGTTAAAAAGCAGTCGGATATGTCCGTAGGCAACGTAATCGGCGCGAATATCATAGACACTACGCTTATTCTTGCCGTCTGTTCTTTTGTTTACGGCTGGAAATTGCCCGTTTCTGCGCAGAATATTTACCTCGATTTCCCTGTCGCCATTCTCGTTACGCTTTTAGCCGTTGTTCCCACGACTATTCGCAAAAAATTCAGCCGCTGGCAGGGAATTGCTTTGCTCGTTATTTACATCGCGTACCTCGTTTTCGTAACGGTCGGGCTCGATTGGTACCTCGGGCTTTTTGCTTAAAAGAAAATTTTAAATCGGAGAACATATGAAATTTACCGAACTTACCGTGTCCACGACGTCTGCTTGTCAGGAACTCGTTGCGGACATCATGTGGAATTATACAAACTACGGCGTTGCGATTTCGGACGTTTTAGACGTAGCCGAGCTTATCAACGACAGAAAATCTACCTGGGATTACGTGGACGACGCCGTTTTAAAGGAGCTCAACCGAAACGTTACGCTCGTTAAAGCTTACATCCCCCTCGATATAACCGACGAAACGGTCAGAAAAATAACCGCCGACCTCGAAACTTTGAGGGAAAACTGCAAGGGAAATATCGAAACGGGAAGTTTAGAAACCGTCAAAAGAATCGTTGACGGCGACGACTGGATAGAAATCTGGCGTAAACATTATCGCCCGATAGAGCTCGGAAACGTGCTCATCTGCCCCGCGTGGATAGAAAGAAAGCCCAAGGAAGGACAGATAGAGGTCATTATCGACAGCAATATGGCGTTCGGCACAGGCGAGCACGAAACGACTTCGATGGTCATTTCGCTTATGCAGAAATATGTCGCGGACGCGGAAACGGTTATCGACGTAGGCACGGGCAGCGGTATCCTCGGCATTGCCGCCGCAAAACTCGGCGCAAAAAAAGTCGTTATGACCGATATAGACTACGTTGCCGTGAAGTCCGCAAAGCATAACTGTGAGATAAACGGCGTTGCCGATAAGTGCGAGGTAGACCTCAATAACCTTCTCGACGACAAGAACATCACGGGCGATCTCGTGCTGGCGAACATTACCGCGGACGTACTGCTCATATTGTCCGAGTCTATCCCCAAACACGTTAAAAACGGGGGCGTTATGGTGATGAGCGGAATTATAAAAAGTCGGGTTAACGAAGTTATAGACAGGTATTCGTCGATTGATTTCGTTTTAGAGGACAGAAAAGACGAGGGCGAATGGATAGCTCTCGTTATGAGAAAAAAGGGCGGGGAGAACGATCGGAAATGAAAGCCGTAGTATTCACGCTCGGCTGCAAGGTGAACAGTTGCGAAAGCGAATCGCTTGTTTCGGGGCTTAAAGAAAAAGGCTACGAAACGAGTGAGGAACTGGGCTACGCAGACTTATATATCATAAACACCTGCGCCGTCACCGCCGAAGCCGAAAAAAAATCTCGCCAGACGATCGCGAGGGCGAGAAAATTCAACGAAAACGCGAAAATTATCGTAACGGGCTGCGCTTCGCAGAAAGTTCCCGAGGATTTTTTGAAGAAAAAGGGCGTAACGCTCGTCACGGGCGCGAAATCAAAGGATAAAATCTTGTCGATGCTCGATTCCGAAGGTGTGAACATCGTCCGGGAGGACGAATATTACGAGGAGTTCATCCCCGAAAAAACGGACAGGACGAGGGCGTTTATCAAGGTCGAGGACGGTTGCAATAACTTTTGCAGTTACTGCATTATCCCTTATTTAAGGGGAAGAGTCCGCTCGAGAAATCCCGAGAACGCCGTCAAGGAAATAGAGGCTTTAAGCCCCTTGGAAGCGGTGATAACGGGCATAAATCTTTCGTCCTATAATTACAACAATATGGGGTTTAAAGAGCTTATAGACCGACTTATCGATGTTGATTGCCGTATAAGGCTGGGCTCTTTGGAGGTGAACGTCATAACCGAGGAGTTTTTGGAATCGCTAAAAAAACTCAAGGATTTCGCACCTCATTTTCACTTGTCGCTTCAGTCGGGTTCGACGGCTGTTTTAAAGTCTATGAACAGACATTACACCGCCGAGGAGTTTCTTAGTAAGTGCGAGCTCATAAGAAAGTATTTCCCGTCCGTCGCGCTCACCACAGACATAATCGTGGGGTATTCCACCGAAACGGAAGAAAACTTTAAAGAATCGCTCGAAACGGCGAGAAAGGCGGGGTTTGCGGATATTCATTGCTTCCCGTACTCAAAGCGCGAAGGCACGGTCGGAGCGAAGCTCAAGGAAATTCCGCACGAGGTCAAAGCCGAGAGAACGGAGCGGATGCTCGCGCTCAAAAAAGAGCTTAAAAGCAAGTATATCGCAGAAAATATCGGCGAAATCCGTTATCTCGTTCCCGAGGAGATCGAGGACGGGTATCTCGTCGGATATACCGAAAATTACGTGCGTTGTTACGTAAAATCGGATTTTGTAAGGAAAAAACTCAAAATAAGGCTTGTCGAACCGTTCAAGGACGGCGCGCTGGCGGAAATAATCGAATAAGGTTAAAACGCGTCGGCGGAAATAATAGAATAAAAGGAGAAAATTATGGAAGATTGTTTGTTTTGTAAGTTCGCGGGCGGCGAAATCGCCGTAAGCAAGGTGTTTGAGAACGACGATTTCATCATCATAAGGGATATAAACCCGCAGGCGAAAAATCATTTTCTCGCTATCCCCAAAAAGCATTTCAAATACCTTGCCGAAATGACGGCGGAAGATAGCGAAATGCTCGGCAGAATTTTAAAAACCATATCGTCGCTTACCGATTTATTGGAACTCGGCGGCGGTTACAGGCTTGTCATAAACCAGGGCGACGACGCGGGTCAGACCGTTCCGCACCTGCATATCCATATCCTTTCGGGTCAGAAAATGGGTTGGCAGCCCGCGTAATCGGAGCTGTAATTCAAGCTGTAATTCAAGTTGCGATTCTGGTTTTATCGGGCGTTTCGGCGATTTTTTACGAATAATCGTGCATTAAAACGAGTTTTAAGATAAAAATTCGGTCAAATTTCGTCGAAAATAATTTTTTGGTGAAAAATGCTTGACATATTTTGACTTGTTTGCTATAATTTGTTCGCTTTTAACACTGAGCCTATGGGCAAAGGAGGGTTGAGGATATGTCCACTATCAGAGTCGGTGAAAATGAGTCGCTTGACAACGCGCTCCGCAGATTTAAGAGAAAGTGTTCGAGAGACGGTATAATCGGTGATTTACGCCGCAAAGAGCATTACGAGAAACCTTCCGTCAGACGTAAAAAGAAGGCGGAGGCTGCAAGAAAGAGAAGTATTAAAGGCTGATTTAACGGCAAACGCTTTTCGAGAAAACTTAAAATTTAAGTTTATTTACATCCGAAGAAATGTTCGGGTGTATTTTTTTTGCTCCCGATAAGGAAAATATTTTTTATGATATGAGGAGTAAATAGTTATGGCAGTTGCGAAAAGTATCAAATCGGCGGCAAAAGAGGCTAAACAACGCCTGAAATCGAGGTTCTGGGAAGATTATCGCAAGGAAGTCGAAAGCGGCGTTAAAAAAGCCGAGGAAGAAGGCTTGGCGACGTTGGGCGTTGAAAATTATTTCAGAAAAATGATCGTAAGGACGGTAAACAGACCCGCCGAGGACGAAGAAAAGTTTTATGCAGAAGTAAAAGCTATGCTGGACGAAGAGGGCGAAAAACCATCGAACGCCTTGGACAGGCTTATGGACAAAAAGCTGTTTTATTTGCTCGATTATGTTCAACGTGAAAGATATTTGTTCGTTCTTTCCGAGAAATATCTGAGGTGTTTAGCTCGTTACGACGAGGAGCGAGGCATAGAAAAACGCCTTGGCAGGTGATTTTCGGAAGATTCTCGGATGGTTTCGGGTAATTTATTCTTTTTGCTTGCTTGTCAGCCCGCAATGGGTTATAATGTTATTAAATAAGCCTTGTATGGACTATTTTTAATAGCCGAAAAGGGCAGAATAATATTGCGGAGCATTTATGAAGAGGATAAAAGAGTTAAGATTATCAAAAGGCTTGAGCCAGGCGGAGCTTGCGAAAATTCTCGGGTATAACCAGACCGCTATCGGCAAATACGAGCGCGGAGAGCTTGAACCGAGTATCGCGACAATGGAAAAGCTCTGCGATTTCTTCGAGTGTTCGATAGATTATCTTGTCGGCAGAGAGGACGATTTCGGAAATGTGACCGTCGTTAAAACGGAAGATTTATCCGAGGACGAAAAGTTTATTTTCGAGGCGTTCGGAAGGCTTGGCGATAAACAGAAAAATGCGGTAAAGCTCTTTGTTTCGGGGCTGTTATCGGAGTAAAAAAGACAAACGGACTTTCTTTGCGGAAAACAAATTTCGCACTGAAGGTCTTTTTTTGTTTTGAGTACGTATTATTTCGGCAGACTATTGACAGTTTAGCTGTCTTAATGTATAATAAAACACACGGAGGCAGATTGATGAGAAAAAGTATTTTATTATTGGCAACGGCTATTATGGTTACTGTTGCCTGCGCAGCAGGAAGCGCGTGCGTTATTCCGAGCAGAGTTATGGTGTCGGACGGCGGAGAAAGCCACTACACTTCAGTGCCCGACGGCAGCGAAAGCTTTTACGAAAGCGAAGATCCGTTTGAAAGCGAAGATTTGCCTGAAAGCGATGATGGGGCGATCGAGACGGAATTGTTTAAATTTACACCTGTTAACGGCGGAAGCGGTTATTCCGTTTCAAAATGCAGCGATTACGATGAGGAAACGTATCCGAAAAATTTAACTATCCCGAGCGAATTTAACAACAAACCGATAAAAAGCATCGGTAAGGAGGCGTTTGCCGAGTGCGGCAAATTAGTGAGCGTTGAAATTCCCGAAGGCGTAACGAGTATCGGGGAGAGGGCGTTTGCCGAATGCGGTAGTTTAGTAAACGTTGAAATCCCCGAAGGCGTAACGAGTATCGGATATTGCGCTTTTTATCATTGCTATCTTTTGGCGACGGCGAAGATTCCGAGTAGCGTAAAAGAAATCGGCGAATCCGCTTTTGTTAAGTGTAAAAGAATAACGAGTATCAAAATACCCGATGGAGTGTCGGTTATCCGTGCTTACACGTTTTCGGGTTGCGTCGGGCTGACGAACGTTATAATACCGAGCAGCGTGACGACGATCGAAAGGGAAGCGTTTGATGGTTGCATTGGTTTAACGAGCGTAGTAATACCGAACGGCGTGAGGGAAATAAGACTTATGGCGTTCAACGGGTGTGAGAATTTGACAAAGGTATCGATACCGGATAGCGTTGTAATTCTCGAACAGGACGTGTTTTATAAATGTAACGACAGCCTTTACGTGAAGGACGGCGGAATTATTTACGTCGATAAATGGGTTGTGGGCGTTGAAAATCGAGAGATCGGTTCGGTAACAATAAAAGACGGAACAAAGGGTATAGCGAACAGTGCGTTTTATTCCTGCAAGAGTTTAACGAGTGTTACAATGCCTGTCGGTTTAACAAGTATCGGGGTGCACTCTTTTTATAGTTGCCACAATTTAGCGAGCGTTGCAATGTTCGACGTTAAGTATATCGGCGACGGTGCGTTTGAAGATTGCACAGGACTTACAAGCGTCGTATTGCCGAACGGTTTAATAAGTATCGGGGAGTGGGCATTCGGTTATTGTGAAAGCTTAACAAATATAATAATACCTAACGAAGTAACAAATATCGGAGATAACGCGTTTTCAAACTGTCGCAGTTTAGCGAGCGTGACGTTCGACGGAACAGTGGAACAGTGGAACCGCGTTCAAAAAGGCTACTATTGGATGTCCGGCGCAAATGCTACGACGGTACAATGTTCCGACGGCAACGCTCCGTTATGATAAAGGTCGAATGATAAACAACAAAAACACTTGAATAACACCGGAATAGTAGAACAACAAATAATCGGGATAATTTAACAATAAACAATAAAAGGCTTCCGACGGCGGATTTTCCGCCGTCGGAAGCTCTTTATTTGTTCTTTTTCGCCGCATTGTCCTCTTCCACCGCAAGCGGTCCCCCTTCTCCAACGGGAGAAGGCTTTCTATCCTCTTCCGTCTTTTGCTTGCTTGCGCGTGCAAAATCCACATTCCCCAATCGTGGAAGGCAAGAATTTTGTTTTGAAAATTATTAGAACAAGCGGGCGATCACTGATCGCCCCTACAATTTATTTGTTAAGTAAAAAAGAGTCAAAATGGCAGATAATCGACTTATAGGCGGGTTTTTATTGCTTGTTTCATCTTTTTAATTGTCCTTCACTTGCAATTGCTTGAAATCGCTTGCAATTGCTCAAAATCGCTTGCAATTGCTTAAAATCGCTTGCAATTGCTTGAAATCGCTTGCAATTGCTTGAAATATGTCCGATGAATTTTTGGTTATTCCGAACGGAGGGCTATGACGGGATCCTTTTTGCTTGCCAGTCTCGAGGGGATAAGCCCTGCTATAAGCGTTAAGCACATCGAAATCGCGATTAAAATCAGCGCACCCGCCCACGGAAGGGATGCTACGTTCGATATTCCCGCCAGCGAGTGAATTATAAGGCTTATCGGTATGTCGAGGATCAGCGTTACTATTATGCCCATAACGCCTGCCGTGAAGCCGATTATAAGCGTTTCGGCATTGAAAACCCTTGAAACGTCACGCTTGGAAGCACCTAAAGCTCTTAAAACGCCTATTTCCTTGATTCTTTCGAGAACGGAGATGTAGGTTATTATTCCTATCATTATCGAGGAAACTATCAGCGATACGGACACGAAACCGATTAAAACATAGGAAATCGCGTTGACTATATCCGTCACGGAGGAGAGCATTATGCCCATATAATCGGTGTAACGTATCTGACTTTCCTCGTCAACCGTCTTGTTATAATTGTTTATGAGCTCTTCCACGTAATCTTTGTTTTCAAACGAGGAAGCGTAAATCGAAATGCTTGCGGGGCTGTTTTTATCGGCGTAGCCAACCTTTGTAAGCACGGTGTTTGCGTTCGAGGAGATGAAAGTCAAGCCGTCCAGAACGCTTTTGTCGGGGCTGTTAAGCTGCGCTTTTACTACCTCGGCGTTTTTCATATCCTGCATCAATGCTTCGGTAAGTCCGCGCCCGTAGGCGAGCGAACCTTGTATCGAGGTTGCCGAAACGCCTGCTTTCGGCCTGATAACGCCCGCAATTTTTACCTTTCTACCGTTTTCCTTCGATAATTCTTCAAGCCTTGTCGCGTCGTCCGTTGCCTTGAAAAGTCCGTCGGACTGTTTTTCGTAAGAGAACGGGGAGGTGAAAAGAGTATATTCGAGTCCTATAAAATCACTCGTCTGATACGAGGGAGTTTCTTCGGAACTGTCGGGATTAAGCGATGAGCCTGCCTCGAACTGCTTTTTAAGCCCTAAAGCCGTGAGAACGTAGTCGGGAATTTCGTTGTAGCTGTTCACGAGAAGAAGAATTTCATTGTCGCTGTCAAAGTTTATCCATTTTCCGTCGATAAGGTCGTATTGGCTTTGTATAAGTTCCTCGCTGTCGATCATTTCGCTCCATACGGGGAAGTACATATCCGCAACCTCCGCCGTCGCGAACGGGTTGGAGGACTGGTCTTTAAACATTTCGACCATCGCCTCAATCGGGCTCTTCAAACGGGTGTAATCCTTTTTGCCGATTTTGTCCTCGCCGTAAACGGTAAAGCTTACGTTGTAAGTGTACTGAATCGCCGTGATTTTGCTCTTGTCGTATTCTGCCGTTTCGAGATAATTTTTAAAACTTACCACGTCGTTGTCTTTGCTGCCTTGCAAAAACTGATTGTATAAGTCCGAAATGGCGTTGTTTACGGTGATTACGGTAGATTTCGGGTATCTTTCGCCTTTGTCGTCCTGCGCCGCGTCGCCCGAGCCCTGCATCATAAACGAGTAGTCGGCGTATTTTTTGGTTATCGTTATCGGGTAGTTGGAAAGCGCGTCGCGCTGAACGCGGTCTATGTAATTCTGGAACCCGCTCGAAAGCGACAAGATAAGGGCGATTCCGATAATTCCGATGCTTCCCGCGAACGAAACGAGGATTGTTCTCGCCTTTTTCGTAAGCATATTTTTGAAACTTAAGGAAAGCGCGGTGAAAAAGCTCATCGAGGTTTTGCGCTCCTCGTGCTTTTCGTCCTTTTTCGCCTTTCTGCCTTTACCGCCTTTGCTCTCGCTCGCAAGACTGTTTTCGGCTTTTCTTCTTCCGATTTCTGCGATTTCCGCAGCGTATTCCTCATCGGTCACGGGCTTGTCGTCGGAAACGAGCTCGCCGTCCAAAAGACGAATGATTCTCGAAGAATATTTCTCCGCAAGCTCGGGGTTGTGCGTTACCATTATGATCAGTCTTTCGGACGAAATTTCCTTGAGAAGGTCCATGATCTGCACGCTTGTTTTGGAGTCGAGCGCACCCGTCGGCTCGTCGGCAAGAATGATTTCGGGGTCGTTTACGAGCGCGCGGGCTATCGCGACCCTTTGCATCTGTCCGCCCGAAAGCTGGTTTGGTCTAGCGTTCAGTTTGTTGCCGAGCCCCACTTTTTCGAGTGCTTTTTTAGCTTTTTCGCGGCGTACGTCTGCGGGAACGCCCGCAAGCGTTAAGGCAAGTTCCACGTTTTCGGCAACAGTCTGGTGGGGGATTAGATTGTAGCTCTGAAAAACGAATCCCACGGAGTGGTTGCGGTATGCGTCCCAGTCCTTATCGGTGTAAAGCTTGGTGCTTCGCCCGTCGATCGCCAGGTCGCCGGAGGTGTATCTGTCAAGCCCGCCGATGATGTTCAAAAGAGTGGTTTTTCCGCAGCCCGACGGTCCGAGCACGGAAACGAACTCGCTTTTTCTGAATTTAACGCTTATCCCCTTCAACGCCCTGACGGTTTCGTCCTGCGTGTAATATTCCTTTACGATGTCGTTTAGTTCTAACATTTTAGTAAATTCCTTGATTTTTATGTCTAAATTTTATCATCAAAACGTTTATTAGTAAATAAAATAGGGCGGCATTTTCTTGTTTTTATTAGCATTTCATCATTTTAATTATCTTTTCACATAAACGCTTTGAAAAAAGAATCGTTTGTGGTATAATAACATAATGACAGCCGATATATTGCTGTAAATTCAGCGTATCGCAACGAAGCCGTTGCGATATTTCATTGCGGCGATTTCGGCTATGCGGAAGGTGACAAAATGTTTTCGGTACTTGTCGTCGAGGATGATATCCCGACCAATAAATTGATGACTATCGTTTTGAAGAACGGCGGATATAAACCCATATCCGCTTTTTCGTCGTCCGAGGCGCTTAAGCTTTTCGAGTCCGAAAAGCCCGATCTCGTGCTTGCGGATATCATGCTTCCGGATATGAGCGGGTTCCGCCTTACCGAAACGATACGACGTATGGACCAGGACGTGCCGATAATAATCGTTACCGCAAAGCAGTCTCCGTCGGATAAGCATTACGGGTTTATGGTCGGCGCGGACGACTATATGACAAAGCCCGTGGACGAGGAAGAATTGCTTTTAAGAATCAAAGCTTTGCTCAGAAGATGCAAGTCTCCTTCGGAACAAAAACTGCAGTTTAACGACTTATCGGTGGACTTTTCACAGATGATGGCTACGGTGAACGGCTCCCCCGTGGAGCTCACGCAGAAGGAATTTCTGCTTCTTTTCAAGCTTCTTTCTTCGCTCGGAAAGATATTCACGAGAAACGAGCTCATGGAAGAAATCTGGGGCACCGCCGAAAAGGACGACCACACGCTGAACGTTCATATCAACCGTATCAGAGAAAAGCTTTCGGGCGTTAAATCAATCGAGATCAAGTCGGTCAGAGGGCTCGGCTACAAGGCGGTGAAAACTGATGCGTAAGGGCAGGGGCGTATATTCGGAACTCGTCTTTTCCGCGCTTTCGTGCGGCGGGGCGTGCCTGTTCGGATTTTTAGTCGTTCTCGTTCTGGAAAAATCGGGCGCAATCACCTTTAATATGCCCTTCGGAACGCTCTTTTTCGCCTTTTTGTTCTGCTGTGTTTTTGCGATAGATTTTTCGATTTGTTTTTACAGATACAAAAAACGCAAAGCCTCGCTCAAAGCTATTTACGACGCGGTCAATAAGATTTCCTCGGGTGATTACGAGATTTATCTCGGCGACGTTTCTGCGGAATATAAGGACGCGGCGAACGCGCTCGAGACGGTCGCGCTTGCGCTCAAACGCTCGGAAGAAACTAAAAACGACTTCATAAACGATTTTTCGCACGAGCTGAAAACGCCTATCGTTTCCATAAGGGGCTTTGCGAAGCTTATCGCCAAGGGCGAGATCACGAAGGAAGAGCAGAAGGAGTATCTCGGCATAATCGTTTCGGAGTCGGACAGGCTTATCGACCTCACCGCCGACAGGCTCGCGAATAACAGGCTGGACGTAACTATGGGTGAGTTTGATCTTTCCGAAACGCTGAGGAAATGTATTTTGCTTTTGCAGTCCGCCTGGGAAAAAAAGAACATAGAGATCGAAGCCGACGTGGGCGATTGCAGGATAGTTTCCAACGAGGAGCTCATAAGCCGACTTTTCATAAATATTATCGATAACGCCGTAAAATTTACGCCCGAAAACGGCAAAGTGGGCGTTTTTTTAGAGGAAAGCGGGAAAACCGTTACGGTCACCGTTCGCGACAGCGGGGTAGGTATGGACGAGGAAACGAGGCGCAGAATGTTCGACAAATATTTCCGCGCCGAAAAATCGCGCACCACGCATGGCAACGGTTTAGGCTTAGCGACGGTAAAACGAATCGCGGAGCTTCTGGACCTGAAAATCGAAACGGAATCGGAAATAGGCAAAGGCACGACGTTCAGAATAATTTGCCCCAAGCGCAAATAAGCCAAATTTTAATTAAGTCGGCGTATAAGTCGATTAAATACGGTTTTATTAAAACAAAGAGACTGAAAACGATTTTCCAGTCTCTTTTATTTTTCCTTATTTCACGATTATAAATGATTCGATAAAATTCCAAAAAGTATCTTCAGAACCGTCCTCAGACAACTCTTGATATGTAATCAGAATTTTCTGACCTTGCTTTTCGGAAAAAGACTTAATTGTTAAAAAATACTCTTCATATTTTTTATTGTATTGAAAAGGTAATCCCATAGCAATTTTATTATGATTAAAAAGAGGTTCGTCGAATTTATAATCATAATTGATATTCGTTATGAATTCAATGCCTATTTCTGCATTATTATACGCAAATTTCAATGAGTAGTGTAGTGTATCTCCGGACGCAGAATCATAATATCTATAAATCGTAAGAGTATCAGTCCCGTCGAAATTAAATTGAAAATAGTTCGACGAGCTGTTTATTTCTGCGATTGACGATTGGACTTTAATCTTTTTGTCGTCTGCATATTCAATCGAAGGTTTATTGTTCTCGGCGATAAAATATATCGACACACTTAGCGTTACAACTATTATCGAAAGAACGGGAATTAAAATCCAAAACCGCAGACGTTTGTCCTTTTTGTCTTTCGGGAAATACTCTTTCTGTATTTTTTTATAAACCTCGTCCTTATGCGTGATTTCACCATTCAAATTTTTATTGACTTCATCCCAAATATGTTTATCTCTCATTTGTGTCTCCTATGAAATTTTCACGCCGTAAGCATCGTCAATCTGATGCGCTTTTACGTTGAAATATCCAAACGGCAAATCGTTTTGCCCCGAGGCTATTTGCAAGTAGCTTGAAGAACTGCTGCTTCCGTCAGCAAAAGTGTAGGTTACGTCAAAATATCCGAAGCCTACCATTGCATGATTTCCCGTACTGATATATCCCGAGTAAACGTCTTTATTATTGTCGGGATCTTCAAGCATATCGTAAACCGAAAATCCTTGCGAAAACAATAATATCGGTTCGCCGTTTTTCATTTTTGTTTTTGCGCCGGAGTAGTTAAACGAGCCCCAGGACATAGTTTTACTAAACGAAATCGAATAGCCCGCGCGGTTGCAATATGTCGTCATTCCGCTTTTGCATTCTGCAACCGTCGTTCCGTCTCCGCCGTTCATATCGATTGCAAGCTGACGAATACATTCCGATACTTCAGTCGATTGCATTTTATACATATATCGTCCGTTCAGTTCTCTGTATGCCGTATAATCAGGAATCAAATTTTCACAAAATCTGTCCCAATAACCGATAACGTTCCCTGCGGCGATTGCCGTGCATATATTGTTGTAACCGACGATTCCCTCGTATTTTGGCGGAGCTACGCACATTTTCCACGAATCTGCCGTCTTTGTTTTGTATACTATTGTCTTTGTATCCGTTACCAAAGATCCTCCGTAAAATACTTTGTCGGACATTTGATCGAGAACATCTTCGGGAACCTCGATTCCTGTTTTTACATCGTAGAATTTACCGTTCAGATTGTACAGGTATGTCGCGACGGACGGGTAGACTTTTATCCCTTCGCAATCCGCATACGGATTTGTTGCACCGAAGATAATTTCCGAAACCTCGAAAACATTATCCATTTCGATCATTAAAGCATAACCCGAAGTTTCGTTGACAGTGAAGTCGTACAGGCAACCCAGTTCGTTAAGTTCAAGATCGTAGATTTTTTCGGTTTGGATAGCAATGTCGGGATTTTCAATTCCGTTTTGATCGAGCAATTCGTCAAGCGTGGCGGAAAATACGTCTCTGCATTCCGCGCGTTCACACGCCAGAGCAGCTTGAAAAGAGCCGATGTTTGCAATCGCCATTATTGCGACTGCGGTTACAAGTGTTAAAAGTTTGTTTTTCATTTGTAAATTCTCCTTGAATTTATTTTTCTATAATATAAATAGATTCAAGAACGCTTTTTGTGACACTTTTTCTTTTTTTTCTAAAAATTTTTTTCCGCGGCGATGTTTTTGTCTTACGTTTGCATAAGATATGTTGAGAATATCTGCTATTTCCTTTTGTGTGAAGGCGAACACGTAATACAAATAAAATATATCCTTTGTTATTTTGTCTAATTTATTTATGGCTTCTTGAAAACAACCGAAATCGTCGGCATAAATTTTGTCGCTCCAATCTTCGGCAAATTCACTTGAATTAAGTGTATCGACAGCCTTTTGGGTTTCCGAATTTTCCTTGATAAGCGCTTGTAATGTCAGATTGTCGCAGATTTTATAGAGCCACGTATTATAAAATTCAATAAATTTAACTTCTTTTAAATTCAACAGAGTAATGAAACATTCCTGAACGATATCTTCGCTCATATCCCGAATGTTGTATTTTCTTGTTATGTATATCGAAAGTCTTTCGTAATAAAAATCGTAAATGGTCTTAAAACAATTTTCGTTTTTAATATTTTTTAAACAATAATTGAAAACATACTTATTCATCGCATTTATTTTCTTTCGTATCGATCTTTCCCTCGTCCTTAGCTTTCGCTATTGCCGTTGCAACAACAATCAATGCGTCAATTTCGGAATCGCTAAAGTTTTCGATTATCTCGCACAGAGTAGTTGTTTTAGCAGATTTTCTTTCTTGTTCGTCAGAAGCAAAAAAATATGAAAGAGATATTCCTAAAAAGTTGCAAATTTTCTCAATCGACGTCAGCGACGGAACCCTTGTCGCCTCTCTCGAAGCGTTTCGTTGCCATTGATAAATTGTTGTTGAAATGCCCGAGCCGTCTTTTAATTGATTTAACGTCATACCTCTTTCTTTCAATATTTCGTTAATTCTTACAATTACGCTCGATTTATCCATATCCGTTTTCTCCGATTTTTGCTTGTGCCCGACAAGAATAGAACCAACTGCGTTTTTACGTTTTGGCAGTATTTATTTTATTCTTGTCTGGCACTATTTTAATGGATATTTTGCACTATGTGTTAGTGCTTTATACAACTATATTTTTATATTTTTGCACTCTTATTTATTTTTCATCTAAAAATCTGCAATTATTAATTGATTGCTTTGATAAATTTCCTAAATCAAGCGAAAAATATAAAAAATATAGTTCGTGACGATATCGTCGGGTAAGCGAATTTTGCTTATAAATCGTGTCTCTTAGAAATCGATACCGTGTTTTGTCAAAAAAAACCGAACGGACTCCATATATTTTTGTCTGTATCTATATAAAGTTTTATCATCGATATAACAATTAAACGCTATATCTTCGAGCGTTTGCTCGCGTTTAAGATACAATTCGGAAATTATCTTAATATGATTCGCTTTATAGATCGCGTCATAACATTCCCAAAAGCTTAAAAAGTCTCTTGTGCATTCACATTTTTCTTTGGAATCTCGGTCTTTTAATATTCTTGCAAATAAATTTTCCAGAGCAGAGGTTTTCCCGGAGAGTGACATATCATCACCTCCCTTACAACCTAAATTTAATCAAATAAAACTGAGTTGAAAAGCAGATAAAAACAAGTAATTTTAGCTTTGGTTGATTAGACGTTGCAAAAAATAAAAGCGTGTAGATTAGAAATTACACGCTTTATATTTATAATCACTTTTGATAACCAAAATGTGACAAAATTTTCTTATTAAATAAAAAAATATTATCAAAGCAACTATAAACGTCGTAAGAATATTCAACGGCTGCGTCGTTCGGCAGCTTAATTTTGGTTATTCTGTTGTCCGGATAAGCTTCGCCGTTGTATTCGTCATAATTATATTCGTATGTCTTAGTATTGCCGATATGAGATATCGTTTTGGAAATGACCTTTCCCGTTTCGTCGGTCGCTTCGCTGATGCTGCTCTTCGGCGCTACCGAACTTCCGTTGTCGATCTCTACGCTTACCAATCTGCCGTCGGCAGAATATTCGTTCGTGTATACGATTTCTTTTCCCGCGCTGCCGACGGCGTTATCGAAATTGCACAAACTTTTATCAGTTATTGTTTCCGTGCGACCGTATTTGTCGTAGTTTACCCGCATT